>TARA_R110000868_G_scaffold383578_6_pt1 | contig 23948 bp, 21 predicted proteins | sample TARA_R110000868 | Tara Oceans TARA_R110000868 (sample SAMEA4397489) | marine metagenome | biome: Polar Biome; feature: [SRF] surface water layer (ENVO:00010504); material: water (ENVO:00002006), including particulate matter (ENVO:01000060) such as... | depth 5 m | reverse complement strand
CCTGCCGCTCCAGGGGCTCCCATCTTAAGTAATTCAATAGTTATTTCTCCGAATGACCGCATTCCGCCAATAGAATGGGTGAAAAGTTTATCCTCAGGAAAAGCCTCAATAGTCTTGCGGGTTAATCGGCGATGCCCTTGCCAGTGTGCAAGCAATTCTTTTAAAGTAGTAGTGGTTGTTGAATTTGATTCTGTTGCATTCATTAATGTACTATTAGATAAGGTTTAACATAATCTAACAGCCGTTACTGACAACCCTATGTCAACATGGTTAAAATATTTTTTAACTCTGCGCTCCTCTGTGTACTTAGCGGTTTAAAACTTAGGAATAATGACGGGCTAATTCTTCAGAAAGCTTTCGCATTTTGGTCTGAAGTTCTTCAGGTTTAACTACCGTAACAGCAGTAGTAGACATTAACAACCAATGAGACATATAATTCAAAGAAGCACTCAAAAACGTCATTTCTATATAATCTCCAACTGGTTTTTCCCATGCCCAGCCATGCCAGTATTTTTGATCTCCAATAAAACGAGCGAACTTCTTATCAAATCGAAGAACCACTTCGGTAAGTTCTTTTTCTGTATTCAGGTTATGATCGTAATAGTCCTGTAAGGTGTGTTCTGGTGGCTGACGAAGTTTTATTCCTGTAGGATTGAACTTTATAATTCTATCGAGCCGAAACATGCGATAATTTTCCCGAAGCTTACACCAGGCTGCCAGATACCAATGCCGACCCATAATCAATAAACCTAATGGTTCAACTTTTCTTCGGGTCTGTTCATCGTTATAAGGTCGGGAATACACCAGCTCTACAATTTCTTTTTTGAAGATGGAATTCTGCAAAGATGAGAAAATCTGCTCGTTTGGAATTGAGCTGTTGTTATGTTTATAAGGGTAGGTTTGGATATGCTCATCCATCGACTCAAAATAAAGTTGATCATCAGGTGGGAGAACAGAACGTATTTTTTCTAAGGCAGAGTTATAAGAACGACCAAGTTCGGTATTTTGCCAGCGTTGCATAAGACGTTCACCTGCCAGCATGGAAGCCGCTTCACTTTTGCTGAACATAACAGGAGGGAGGTGATAACCTTTCACTATAAAATAACCTTCTCCTGGCTCCGATCCGATAGGAACACCAGCTTCTTCAAGTGCCCTCAAATCCCGGAATACCGTTCGTTCGCTAATCTCATATCGTCCAGCGAGTTTCTCAACCGTAGTTCGCTTTCTCCCTTGCAGGTATATTATGATAGAAGTAAGTCGGTCGATTCGGTTCAAGAAAGTTCAGTTTTATTCTAAGGCTAAATATTTTTAGATAATGAATCAATTACCAACTAAAAATCGGAGAATTGATTATACCAAAGATTAGCTTTTATTCTCAATTCACCTAAACTGTTTGGGTTTTAGTTTTAGATTTGCACATTTAACTATTTCCAAAATCCAGGTTTTACGGGTTTCTTCTCTTTTAGCAAGTACAATCCATTGTAGTAGTCTTTTTTTATCAGAGTTACTCAAACCGCTGAAAAAATCCTTTGAACCGGATTTGAAGAGGAATTCAGCTTTAAGTCATCAGGAATAATAAGTGCTTCAGTGGAATCTAAAATATTCCAAGAACCATTCTTCTTAGCAATTTCAATAGATATTAATCCCGCTTTAGTCATAAGTCCTTGGCCAAGCAAGAGCTTAATTTTTTCTTTATTCACTTTCGACCACGTACTTCGAGGTTTTCTTTTGCTAAAAAATTGCTTGAATTTTTCATCATCAATAGGCTTTCGAATGCTGTCTATCCAACCAAAACAAAGTGCTTCAACAACTAACTCACTCCAAGAAACGGTGGGTTTATCAGAGCTCTTCTTGTAGCAAATAAGCCAAACAGATTGTTCTTTCTCGTGATTTTCCTTTAACCAAGATCTCCATTCCAGTTTACTTGAAGGGAAAAAGTCTTAAATACTTTATTGTAGGGTATAATCCCAAATGTAACTGACGCCTTACTACTTTGTTACTCAATCTCTTAGTCACTTTGATTCTAAAAAATTCTTACCGATCTCAGGAATGATAGCCTTTACTTCGGTATACGCTTCCAACGTATCTTTGAATTCATTTGGATCGGAATCAATAGGAGGCCAAGTTCCATAGTGAACAGGAATAGCATAATCGGGATCAATCATTTCGACAGCGTATGCAGCTTCTTCAGGTCCCATGGTAAAGTGATCACCAATTGGAGCGAGAACTAATGTTGGCTCGTATAATTCTCCATACAACTCTAAATCCGTAAAAATGTTGGTATCACCCATATGGTAAATGCAAATATCATCTTCAAAAGAGATTACTAGTCCGGCCGGATCGCCCGCATATTGCCCTTTGTATGAAGAGCTGTGATTAGCAGAAACCATAGTTACTGAAAAGTCTTCAAAATTAACAGTTCCGCCTTTATTGAATCCAATTGCTTGTTCTTCGGCAAGTCCTTCTTTTTTTAACAATCCGATCAACTCAACAATCCCTAAAACTTTTGCTCCTGTATTTTTTGCGATCTCAAGCGTATCTCCAACATGATCTTCATGTCCGTGAGTAAGCAGTATAAAATCGGCTTCTTTTACTTCTTTCAATTCGTCTGGAGTTGAGGGATTATCATTCAAAAAAGGATCGATATAAATAATATGTCCTTGGGGGCTAATTAGTTTACATGCTGAATGTCCTAGCCAAAATGCTTGTACGTTTGTTTTCATAAATTATATTTTTGTAGTTAGTCTTCAATACTATAAATAAAGAAAGGAGAGGCTTAGTTCCAACAGTTTTAAAGCGAAGGATGTAGTATCTTAGATTAAATTTAGGTAAAGCAATGGGATTTTTAGACAAGTTTTTAGGTTCAGCACAGGAAAAGAAGGAAGAAATCTGGTTTCAGATAAGCACTACTCAGGAAGCAGATGGGGTTATCAACGCATCAAATAAAAAAACTCAAGTAATTCTAAAGCACAGCAATAGTTGTGGGGTTAGTTTTTTTGCAAAAAAAGGGCTTGATTCAATTCCACCTGAAGATCTATCAAATGCAGAAATGTATATCGTTGATGTAATTCGAGATAGAAACTTGGCATATTATCTTGCAGATCGATTTAGCATTAGGCATGAGTCTCCTCAGGTTTTAGTGATCAAAAATGAAAAAGTGATATGGCACGGTTCCCACAATGAAGTAAATGATAAGAACTTGCTTCAAGCTCTTGGGTGAAATTGTTTGTGTGTTTGATGAAGTAGTGATCGATCTACATGAGTATAAATTTCGGTGGTTAGAATAGATGAGTGTCCCAACATTTCCTGGACAGCCCTCAAATCTGCTCCGCCTTCCAAAAGATGAGTCGCAAATGAATGTCTAAAAATATGAGGGTAAACGGGTTTTGTAATTTCCGCTGACTTTGCTGCTTTTTGAACTATATTCCAAACACTCATTCGGGTAAGTGCTCCACCTCGTTGATTTAGAAACACTTTATTCTTTGCTTTTTTGGCTTTCTTGGGGTTTAAAAAAAGGGGGCGTGCTTGTTCGATATAATGTTCTAAGGCTTCTTGCGCAATTTCACCTACTGGTACCAATCGTTCTTTACTTCCTTTTCCAATTACACGTATAAAGCCAATTTCAAAAAACATACGATCGGTTTCAAGATCGGTAAGTTCACTTACTCTCATCCCAGTTCCATACAAACACTCTAAGATGGCTTTATCTCTGATTCCAGCTGGTTTTGAGGTATCTGGAGTTTCGAGCATTGCTTCAATTTCCACAGTATCGAGAACTTCAGGAAGTTTTTTGGCCTTTTTTGGAAGTTCAACCAGTTCGGCAGGATTTGCAGTTGTGATTCCTTCAACAACAGAGAATTCATGGAATCCACGAATACTAGAAATATTACGAGCAAGTGAACTGGCTGACAGTAGTTCGTGATCGATTAGATAATTCAGGAAGTCTTCAATGTGAGTAAGTGTAACTCCGGCTAGGTTGGTAATTTTTTTCTCAGCCAACAAGAATTGTAAATATCGGTTTAAGTCATTTTGATAAGAAACAATAGAATTTTTAGAAAGCCCTTTTTCAAGCTTTATGAATTGAAGGTACAAATCCAGTTCCTGTTTAAATAACACAGTTAATCGGTTTTTGCTTCGTCTTCTTGATGCTCATCATTGGCAGTTTTGTTCCCTTCTCTTTTTGTAGCCGCCGCTTTCTCTGCTGCTTCTTTTTCTCTCTTTTGATCTTCTGGATATTCAATTCTACTGTGATATACTCCAACTAGTATATTTAGGAATGTTTCTTTTATAATTTGAAGATCTCTGAAGGTAAGAGGGCAGTGGCTTAGTTGTCTTTCCGAAACCCGATCATCAACCATACGGTTTACTAAATTTTCGAGTTTGGTGTAATTGGGATTTTTCATAGCTCTTGAAGCAGCTTCAATTCCATCGGCAAGTAGTAGAATGCCAGTTTCTTTGGTGCTAGGCAGTGGTCCTTCGTACTTAAATTGCTCCTCATCGAGCATTTCCTTTAAGCTTTCATCTTCTTTAGCTTTTTCGTAAAAATAACGAATAACCGATGTGCCATGATGGGTTTCAATAAAATGAATGAGCGTTTTTGGGAGATTGTGTTCTTCCGCCATTTTAACTCCTTCACTTACATGTGCCTTAATCACCATCGCACTCATTTGTGGCTTCAGTTTGTCATGCTCATTTACTCCACTACTCTGATTTTCAACAAAATATTCGGGCTTTATCATTTTACCTATGTCGTGGTAGAGTGCCCCAACACGACTAAGAAGTGAATTCGCACCAATTGCTGAAGCAGCAGCTTCAGAAAGATTTGCAACTTGTAAACTATGATGAAAAGTACCCGGCGCTTTATTCATCAATTCTTTTAATAATGGTTGATTAGTATCACCAAGCTCAAGTAATGTGAAATCGGTAGTTACTCCAAAAAGCTTTTCAAAAAGAAGAATAATTGGATATGTAAACAGAATAAATACGGAGTTGATAGCTATGAACATCAAGTTATCCAGAACCACATCCCAACCTTCCATTTTGGCAATACTGAAAGCGCCAATTGTAATTACATAGGTTAAAAAAACAACTCCAGGGGTTGTAAAGAAAAATTGGGATCTATCTTTTACATCGCGGACTGAGAATACACCCATTGAACAGGCTGAGATAGTTGAAATTGTAAATTCAAAATCATAGCCATGAACCAAACCAATTAAAGAGGCTAAGGTTACTGAAGCAATTATTCCTACTCTGGAATCGAAGATGATAGTAAGTATAATTGGGGCAATGGCTACTGGAATGATAAAAGGGTGGGCTACATCAAAATAAAGGACAAACGCAGTCCCAGCACTAATTAGACTTAGAGTAAGAAATACTAACAAGAAAAGTCCATTATCAGCACTTATTTTTTGCCTGTATAAATATAAATACATGAAGAAAACCAACGAGATAACAATGATAAGGACTACTCCACCTGAAAATCGTAACCAGCGTTCAAACTCTGAAGCATTTAAAGCACGAGCAGCGTCTAGACTTATAAGAATATTTGCAGTTCCTTCATTTACCATATCCCCACGCCGGATGATCACTTGCCCTTGTGCCATCGCTCCTTTCGTTCTGGAAATATTGGAGAAAGCTTCATCTAATCGAGCTTGTCTTCGTTCCGCGCTATATATGAAATTTGGAGCAATCACTTTATTATAAAGCTCAATACCCAATCTAGATAAATTCTCGGGTAAAGCTCTGTTTAATTGAAACTGAGTAAATTCATTTGCCTCTCTTAAATCCCTGACACGGACAATATTCACAGATTGTTCAGTACTTTGAGTTGGATTTAGTACCGTAATTTGATCAGCATTAATGGTGGCTTTATTAACATTAATAATCCCTTGATTAAGTAATTGATCAATTAATGACTCAAGTTGCAGTTTTACAATTATTCCGTTGAACTGATTATCTCTTAGGTTTTGACTTTTCACTTCATGGTAGCTGGTTAGTAAAGTGTTTAATGAGAAATCAGTTAAACCAATATTTGATTCTTCATATTCTCGACTAAACCGTAAACTATCATCTAAAGTAGTTGGACTATTATTGCTTTTTGATGTCTGCCAATCATCATATGTTTCAAGTACAGGTTGCAACATCCTATACAAAGAGTCGAGTTTAGATTGTATGGCTATCTCAGCACCTTCATCAACCACAAAAATAGGAGGGAGCTGTTCTTCTATTGATTGCTGCTCGGCTTCAATTTCTTCTAAAGTCTTATTAAGAGCGAAGGTATATGGAGCAGTTAAATCCTCTGCTCTCCAAGGTTGACCTACTGTATAATTAAAACTAGATCGTACTGATGACCTTGGAAGTGAAAAGACTGAAATCAATATGAAGCAAAGAAAAATGAATGCTCTTATGTAAGGGTTTCTCTTTAATGAATAGGCTTCCTTTTCCTTTTTCATTTTTTCGCCAAGAAGAGGAATCATTTCCTTTTTTTTGCGACCCAAGCCAATTTTGTCCAGAAAACCCATGAAGTACAGTCGTTTTAGATTTTTTGATAAGTTTACTAACCCGCAACTAATTTACAAATCTAATATTGTAATTGTGGTAAGCAAAAAGTGAAAGCTTTCTAAGCAGATAAGTTTTGCATCTGCTCTAACGATATTCGATTCTCATAATAAGCTTTACCAACAACAACAGCATCAATTCCTTCTTTATCAAGTTCATTCAAATCTTCAAGAGATGAAACACCGCCTGATGCAATGAGCTTTATATCAGGGAATTTTGATTTGAGTTCAACATACAGCTCAAGGTTAGGCCCAGATAATGTTCCGTCTTTAGAGATATCTGTACAAAGTATTTCTTGAAGTCCATGCTTTATCATTCTGGAAACAAAAGAATCTACAGATTCAGAAGCGGTCTCGAGCCAACCACCATAAGCGATTTTCCCATCCTTTAAATCCATCCCTAGAATAGTTTGATTTGGATATTCCTCAAGTAATTTTAGCCAATCTGGTTCATTTTTGATTGCCATAGAGCTGCAAATTACTTTTGAGATTCCGGCTTTTAACAAATATTCTGCATCCTCAAATGTCCGAATTCCACCACCTGTTTGAACAGAAATACCTAGTTCTTTAATCACTTGTTGAATATGGGGAAGGTTCACGAAATGACCTTCTTTAGCTCCATTTAAATCCACAATATGAATATGTGTAAAACCAGCTTTTTTAAAATCTCCAGCTTGTTTTAAAGGGGATTCGTTATATACGGTTACTTCATCATACCTTCCTTTATGCAGGCGTACGCATTGTCCGTTTAGTAAATCGATAGCAGGGATAACTTGCATAAATAATCTAGTTCTTTTTTTGATAAACGTAGTCGAGAAAATTTTTGAGAATTTTAGCTCCAACTTTACCTGATTTCTCTGGGTGAAATTGAACCCCGAAGTAATTGTCTTTTGCCACTACAGCGATAAATGGATTGATATATTCGCAATTTGCAACAGCAAATTCATTATCTGGTGCGTAGTAACTATGTACAAAATACAAATGCTCATTTGGCTCAATTCCTTTTAACAAAGGATGCTCCTGACTCTTTGAAAAAGTATTCCAGCCCATATGGGGGATTTTTTCTGAGTCAGATTCAAATTTGATTAAACCTCCAGGAATTACTCCAAGACCTTTAGTATTTCCTTCGCTTGAAGATTCGAATAATAATTGCATTCCTACACAAATTCCTAGAACGGGCTTTTTTGTGTTAACCAACCATTTATCAACCCCATTTTCTTTTAAAGATTCCATTGCCGACCAGGCATGACCTACTCCAGGAAAAATAACACCGTCTGCTTTGTTGAGCTGTTCGGGAGTTTCAGCTAGAAAATAATCAGTGCCAAGGCGGTCAAGGGCATTGGATACCGAAGCGATATTCCCTGCTCTATATTTAATCAATGCAATCATTTACAGCGCTCCCTTTGAACTAGGAACTTGATTTTTGATTCTTGGATTTTTTTCAACAGCAGTTTTTAAAACACGAGCAAATCCTTTAAAAATAGCTTCAATTTTATGGTGATCATTTTCTCCTTTGAACTCAATATGTAGAGTAGCTTTTAAATTCATTGCCAAGCTATAGAAAAAGTGTTTTACCATTTCGGTAGGTAAATCACCAACGTATTCTCGATTGAATTCACCTTCAAAAACTAAATAAGGTCTTCCAGAAAGATCGAGTGCAACAGTGGATTGAGCCTCATCCATTGGCAAAACAAATGCATATCGTTCAATTCCCTTTTTATCTCCAAGAGCTTTGGAAATGGTATCACCAAGAGCAATTGCAACATCTTCAATCGTATGGTGCTCATCAACTTCTAAATCTCCATTACAGCTTAAATCTAAATCAACAAATCCATGTCGAGCAATTTGCTCTAACATATGGTCAAAGAAATTGAGTCCCGTTTTAATGTTTGATTTACCAGTTCCATCTAAGTTCAAAGAAACATTAATGTCAGTTTCGTTGGTCTTTCGTTGAAGTGAAGCGGTACGATTGGATTCTCTTTTCAACGATTCGGATAGTTCTTTTAAATCATACCCAGATGCTACAATGTTTTCCCCAATCCAAAATTCAAATTTACCTTCGCTTTTATCATATTCAATTATTCCGTCTGATTCTTCTCTTGAGAATTGGGTAAGTAATTCTTCATGATCCAACAGTTGACGCTGTTTTTTTGATAAGAGGGAATTATCAACTGAAATTAGATAGCCTTCTGACTGCAACTCAGACAAAAAATATATGGCTCCTTTAATAGGGAATTTAGGTTCATCTGAAGAAATTAATTGTGATTCGATCCAGATTTTCATGATTTCTGATTGAATAGTTTACGTTTGAAAATGTTACGTAATTGTGATGAATAGAGATAAGATACTTGATACCATTTATCAACAGTTAATGTAATGAGATAAACAATGAAAATTTTTATTTGGGGACTAAGAATTTTAGCCGCTGGAATTATGCTACAAACTCTGTTTTTTAAATTCACTGGAGCACCAGAAAGCATATATATATTTGAAACTGTAGGACTAGAACCATTTGGGAGATATGCTTCAGGGATAGCTGAGTTAATTGCTTCAGTACTTCTTTTAATTCCACGAACATCATGGCTAGGAGCAATTATTGGAATTGGGGTAATTTTTGGTGCCATTATGAGCCACCTAACTATTTTAGGTATTGAAGTTATGGGAGATGGTGGAGTACTGTTTGCCATGGCAATTATTGTATTTCTAAGCTGTGCAATAATATTATATGCACATAGAAAAGAAATTCCAGTTATCGGTGAGAAGTTTTTCAAAGCAGACTAGCCTTTTATAACTGCGTTAAATGCATCAAAAAATCGTGCGTTTTCATCCTGAGTACCAATTGTAAGTCTGAGACAATTTTCACAATGTGGTTCGTTTCCTCTATAGCGAATCACGACTCCTTTATCCGCTAATTTTTTGTAGATATTTATAGCATCTGCAATTCTAAAAATGAGAAAATTTGCATCGGAAGGATAAATTTTTTCTACTTCTGGAATAGATTTAAGTCTTGCAATAACTTGTTTACGCTCTGATTTTATTTGCTCGACTTTGCCCTTCATAGCATTTATATAGCGGAACCCTTTTAACGCAGCTTTAGAAGAGAGCTTATTTATGTTATATGGTGCTTTAACTTTCATCATAAGGTTAATGATTTCTGGACTCGCTAGCGCAATTCCTAATCGTATCCCCGCCAAGCCAAATGCCTTCGACATAGTTTGAAGTATCACAAGGTTTGTTCTACCCAATACTTCTTTTGCAAAACTTTCCTGTTCGCTAAAGTCGATATAAGCTTCATCTAGTACTACAATACCTTGAAATGAGTCAGCGATTTTAAGGATATCACTTTTTCGTAAGCTATTTCCAGTTGGATTATTTGGCGAACAAAGAAATAATAGTTTTGTATTTTTTGAAACAGTATCAAGGGTTTCTTGAACTCGTACTTGAAAATCTTCCGTCAGAAGAACTTCATCAACTGCAATATCATTAATTTTTGCAGATACTTTGTACATCCCATAAGTAGGAGGAGTGATTAAAACTCGATCTTCTCCTGGTTTACAAAAAATTCTGAAAAGTAGATCAATAGCTTCATCACTTCCAACACCAACAAAAATATGTTGAGGTGTAACAGCTCGGAACTCGGCAATCTTACTACGAAGCTCTTCTTGATAGGGCATCGGGTATCGGTTGAGTTCTAAATCATCTTCAAATGGAGCACCAAAAGAATTCTCGTTTGCATCGAGTAAAATTCCTGAATCGTAATCATCTCTAGCACTTCGGTATGGTTGTAAATCAAGAATATTTTGGCGGACTAACTTTTCTATGTCTATTTGTTTTTTCATTCTAAATCCCTCAATCGAATACTAACTGCATTTTTATGTGCTTGAAGTCCTTCAAGCTCTGCTAGTATTTCTACTGTTGGTCCGATCTTTTTAAGTCCATCTTCAGTAAGCGTTTGCATAGTTACAGACTTCTGAAAAGATGATAAATTCACTCCGCTGTACATTCTAGCATATCCATAAGTTGGCAAGGTGTGATTGGTGCCAGAAGCATAATCTCCAACACTTTCGGGTGTAAATTGCCCAAAAAATACCGAACCAGCATTAAGAATTTTGGCTTCCCAGGATTCTGCATTTTGAACATTAACAATTAAGTGCTCCGGAGCATAAATATTCGAAAAATCAAACGCCTCATGCAATGAATCTACAACTAATGAGAAACTATTTTCAAGTGCTTTTGAGGCCATTTCTTTTCTAGGAAGCTGATTAAGTTGAGCCTCTAATTCAGTTTCAAGAGTCGAAAGTTTAAAGTTTTTGGTAGCAACTAAAACTACTTGGCTATCAACACCGTGTTCTGCTTGTGAAAGTAAATCTGCAGCAATATATGCTGGGTTTGCTTCTGAGTCTGCAATTATGAGCACTTCTGAAGGTCCAGCCGGCATATCAATACTTATTTGGGCTTCACTATTTTGTAAAATCATTTTAGCAGCAGTTACAAATTGATTCCCAGGACCAAAAATCTTGTCAACTTTTGGAACCGACTCAGTTCCGTACGACATTGCCGCAATTGCTTGCGCTCCACCTGCGAGTAAAATTTTATCAACTCCGGCTTTTTGAGCGATGTAAATGATTTCATCGGCAATATTTCCATCGGCTTTTGGAGGAGTAGCTAAAATAATGGTAGAGCAACCAGCAATCATTGCAGGTATAGATAACATCATCGCCGTTGAAGGTAAAATTGCATTTCCACCTGGTACATATAGCCCCACTCGCTCAATTGGCCGCGTTACACGTTTGCAAGAAACGCCTTCCATAGTTTCAATAACTAATGGGGTACTTTTCTGAGCATCGTGAAATCGGAATATATTGTCGAAAGCTATGTCGATAGCAGATTTAATATTTTCATTTAAAGAAATAGAGACCGCTTTTGGATTGATCGTTACCTCATTAAGATCTACGCTATCAAATTTTTTAGTGAGTGCTTTGATTGCTGAATCACCTTCGTTTTCAACTTGCTTTAAAATAGGCTCAACAACTCCAAAAATAGATTTAAAATCCATTTTCGGTCGTTTTAATAATGCTTCTTTTGCAGAATTAGAAAGAGAATTGTATTGATAAGTTTTCATTTAACACATTCCTTTATCCATCTTAAGAGAAAAGACTTGGTATAAAAATATTGATAGTTCAATGTTCAGCATTCGTTTTTTTATATAGGATATTCTATAGGATCATACTTTCAATAGGAAGCATTACAATATCAGAAGCACCTGCTTCCTTAAGCTCTTCCATGACATCCCAAAATTTATCTATTGGAATAACAGTTTGAATAGCTACCATATTTGTTTCAGCCAAAGGGACAACAGTTGGACTTTTCATTGAAGGAATGATGCTACTAATAGCCTTAATTTTTTCTCTAGGAGCGTTCATCATAATATATCGACTCTTTTTTGCTTGTTGAAAGCCATCAATGCGAACCAAAAACTTTTCAATTAGTTTTTCCTTACCAGGAGAAAGCTCTTTGTTGGTTTGAATAAGTTTAGTTTCCGATTCAAGAATAGAGAATAATTCTTCAAGTCCATTTGCTTTAAGTGTACCACCTGTAGAAACTAAATCAGAGATTGCATCAGCAACTTCGAGTTGAGGAGTGATTTCAACTGCTCCTGAAATCTCTACCACATCAATATTAATCCCTTGTTCTTCGAAAAACTTCTTTGTTAAGAATGGATAACTAGTTGCTATGGTTTTGCCTTCAAAGTCTGACGCTTTCTGTAAACCTCCGTCTTTTGGAGCGGCAATTGATAGGCGACAATTTCCATAATTTAGACCTCTAAGGACACTAACATCTGCATCTTTTTCAAAAACTTCATTAGCACCAACAAATCCTAAATCACAAATTCCATCCTGCACATATTCAGGGATATCGTCATCTCTAAGTAAGAGGAGTTCAACATCAAAATTGCGGGTTTTAACCATGAGGTTTCGTTTATAATTATCAAACTCAACGCCAATTCCGTGGAGTAAGTCGATAGTTTTCTCAGTTAAGCGGCCGCTTTTTTGAATGGCAATGCGTAAAGAAGTCGAAGAATCTTTCGTTCGGTTCATGAAATCAATATGTAAAATAGGTTAATAGATGTGTTAAAATAAGGTGTACGAAAAAAAGGCGCAGAAAATTAATGCACGTGGTGGTGTCCATGATGGAAACCATTATGATGGAGATGGGAATTGTATGTTTTTTCGTTTTTCACTGTTCAAATATAGGTATAAGATTAATTAGGAGGAAACCATTTTTCAATTCCAACCAAATTTTAGCTATTAAACTATGCAAAATATGGTATCGTTCAGTTTTAAAGCGATTATGATTAAAAATTGTGCAAATATTTGTAGTTTAAACGATAAGAAAAAAATCAACAATTGAACTTTATGAATACAATCGCTCAGCTTACTTTTATCCCTTTAGCAACTCACAACCCTACCGAAAAAGTACAGGATTTAATTGAGCATTTAGCTCAGTATGATGTTAAGATTGAAATAGGCTATTTATCTACTACGGTAATTGGAGAAACCGAAACCGTCTTTAATTTAATCCGAGATGTTTACGATACTATGTCTTTAGAAAGAGAGCGTTTTCGATTTCATGTTGAGCTTTTAAGTCCTGAAAAGTGATGAAAAACTAACATTCTGAGAATCAAATTTAAAAGCATTTTTAATGTAATAATACTGTACTAGGTCACTCTTCCAATCAAATTTCTTATCAGGCTAATAATTAGGAAGTAATATTCGTGATTGAAAACATGAGAAAACTCATGAGGATCAAGCTGGATGGAAGGTTTATTCTAATATGTACAGTTTTAAGCGTAAGTACGTTTTTAAAAGTATCAGGGCAAAGCCAACAATATCCTCCCTCATTTCTTAGTACAGATTTTATTTATCATAATTGGACTATCAGAGATGGTTTACCTGTAAATTCCATTTCTTCCATTGTTCAACATACCGACCAATATTTATGGATAGGGACTGCAGATGGTCTCGTCCGTTTTGATGGAGTTCGGTTCAGAATTTTTAATACTTCAGAGTTTCCAGAACTCAGGAACAATAGAATACGAGGTTTAGCAAGTCTTAATAGCGGTTTACTTATTCTTAATTCGAATATGGAGTTTCTATTATTTAAAGATCTCAAATTTCAGTTATTAGTTATTCCCGATTTTTTAAAGGATGTAGAAATTCTTGGAATTTATAAGATGGGAAGAACTGAAGTAAAAATTATAACACTTAATGCAGGGACCTTTATTTTTGAGGATGGCGTTTTCGAAAAGGATAAAAATAGTAAAGTAATTTTTGACAAAACTAGAGATGTAGGAGCTTTTTCATGGCAATCCTATGAAGAGAGTCTATTTTGGGAAGGAAATAGACTCTTTGATGCCAATGACCAAATCAATGACGCTATACTTGATTCAGAAGGATCACTTTGGATAGCTACATTTAGTAAAGGTATTTATCAAATTAAGAGAAATTTATTTGAAACAGTAAGTACTCCAGAGGGACTTCCTAATAGAAATGTTTACCCAGTTACAGAAGATAAAAGTGGAACTATCTGGATTGGAACACATGGAAATGGAATAGCCTCTCTTAAAAATGAAATATTATCTACGGGATATTTATTTCAAGGCACTTCTTCAACTTCATTTATACAAAGTATTTTACAAAGAAAGAATGGGGATCTACTTGTGGCCCATTTAGATGGAAATATATTTAAGTATTCGGGTGAAAAGATTTTTCTAAATTATCCATCACCCAATATGGGTACAATTAATAGCTTGTACGAGAGCTCAGACGGGCGTTTATGGGTAGGAAGTTCTTCAGGTATTTACCATCAAGAAAAAGATAAGTGGGAGCGTATCAATAATTCTGAAAATACAAATTCATCAGTCAAGGTTATAAAAGAAGCTCCTGATGGTAGTATGTGGGTTGGAAGTCAAGGGCATGGTCTTCTTCATATAAAGAATTATGAAATTGAGAAAATCGACAAGAGTTTTGGGCTAAGTAGTAACTCTATCCGAAGTATTTGGATAGATGAGCAGAATAGAGGTACGTATACCGTCTGGGCTGGCACCGAAGATAATGGACTTAACTTGATTGAAATAGAAAATAGTTCTGCTACGCCATTAAAAGCAGTTTCAATAAACGTAAATGATGGTTTATTTGATGAGGTAATCCATAATATAATTCCTGATGAGTTTGGAAGAATATGGATGAGTTCAAATAAAGGAATATTTTGGGTTTATAAGAACGAAATTCTCCAGTTTAAAAGAGGTAATATTAATGAAATAGTTTCTTCGGGATATACAGAGAAAGATGGATTAAGGAGTAGTGAGGCTAACGGAGGAATTCAACCAGCGGGATTCAAAAATCAAGATGGAATTATTTGGTTTCCAACACAAGAGGGAATAGTAAAAATAAATCCTTCACTCATAAGTAGAAATGATGTAATTCCAGCGGTATATATCGAAGAAGTTAATACTAATGAAAGCCACTACGAACCTGTTGAAGAAAAAATAAAACTCAAAAAAGGGGACAGGAATATTAGCTTTAGATTTACAAGTCTTAGTTATGTTTCTCCTGGGAAAAATAAATTTAAATTCAAACTATTCAATTTTGAAGAAAATTGGAATGAAGCATCGGGTGATAGAGATATTAGGTATACAAATCTTGATCCAGGTACCTATACTTTTAAAGTAATAGCTAGTAATAATGATGGAGTTTGGAATCAACAAGGGGCATTAGTATCTATTTCAATACCGCCATATTTTTATGAAGCGAGTTGGTTTTATGCCTTAATAACTGGATTAATAATTCTTCAGATAATACTCGCATTCATGATAATTAAGACTAGAGCGCAAAAAATTCTAGTATTAAAAGAGAAAAAAATTCAGGAATTGGAAAAGGATTTGACGGAGTTAGGATTACATTTTCAAGATCATAATTCAATAAAAAAGGCATTACTCTTCAACTTAAAAAAAGAACTTAAAGACCCAGTTTTGGCACTAAGAAAGCAAGTTGAATTAGATAGAGAACCTGTCCGAAATATTGTGGAAAGAGAAACCAGAAATATGCTTTCACAAATAGATCGGCTTTTACTATTGTCGGAGATTGAACTAAATGGAATTGCAATAAATCCAACAATAGAAAATTTAGTAGAGGTTGTTAAAACAAGTATATCCATACATAAAAGTGAAGCATCTCATGAAGACCCTGATATAGAATTTTCTTCGAATAGTGAAACAGTTAAGATTTATATGGATATAAATTTTGCGATTATTATTTTTCGAAACTTAATAAAAGAGATGGTTGGGTTTAAAAAAGTTTCTAAAATTAGGATTCAAATAGTTGAGGAAAGTTCAGTATGTACAGTAAAAATTACTGCATATGGAGAAGCACTAGAGCATCAGCAACTACGTACCATTTTTACTCTTTTTAAAACAAAAAAACAAGATTTAGAATGTAGAAATGAGATGGGCATTGACCTACCCCTTGCCGCAAAACTTGCAGATCTACATGGTGCTTCTATTGTAGTGCATTCTATTCCCGAAATCGGAAATACTTTTTCAGTAGTTTTTAAAAAGGGAAGTCTACATTTTCAAAACAACTAGTTAAAATATCATCTTCTTAATTTTTTTGTAAGGAGTTGTTCGCTGATCGGTCATACATGTATAACTAGAAGGATATTACAGTATGAAAAAATATTACATATACATTCTTAGCAATGCCTCAAAAATGCTTTATGTTGGGCTCTCAACAGATCTAGATCAAATAATTATAAAACACAGGGAAAAGAGAATGTTTAGCTTTAAAGCTAATTTTTCTTTCGATAAACTGATTTATGTGGAAGAAACAACAGATGTTTATAAAGCAATTGATCGTGAAGAAGAAATAAAAAAAATTCCAAGACATAGAAAAATGGATCTTTTAAGGCTTACAAACCCAAAATTGGAATGTATTAGCAGGTATTGGGTTAAAGAAACCGCCTAAGTATTGCAAAAGCATGTTTTATTATAAAACAATAGTTTTAGTAGCTCCTACCTTCTTTGTATCTTTGCGCTCTTAAAGATGAGACGCACCGAATATACTTCATGAACAACATTCGCAATTTTTGCATTATTGCTCACATCGACCATGGTAAATCAACTTTGGCCGATCGATTATTACAAATTACAGGAACCATTAGCGAACGCGAAATGCAAGAGCAGGTTCTCGATGATATGGATCTAGAACGAGAACGTGGCATCACGATAAAGAGCCATGCAATAAAGCTAGACTATAAGAGACCTAATGGAGAACTCTACAACTTCAACCTAATTGATACTCCAGGCCATGTTGATTTTGCATATGAAGTATCTAGAGCATTAAAAGCATGTGAAGGTGCTATTCTTGTTGTAGATGCAACTCAAGGAATTGAAGCGCAAACCATTTCGAATTTATATCAAGCAATTGAACAAGATCTCGAGATAATACCAGTTCTCAATAAAATAGATCTTCCAAGTTCAGATACTGAAGGTGTTGGACAACAAATTATCGACTTAATTGGTTGTAAAAGGGAAGATATTCTTACGGTATCAGGTAAAACTGGAGAAGGTGTTCCGGAACTATTAGAGGCTATTTGTGAACGAGTACCTGGTCCTAAACAAGAGGTCGACAAACCACTTCGCGCTCTTATTTTCGATTCTGTATTTAACACCTATCGGGGTTCTGTTGCTTATGTTCGTGTGTTAGAAGGCGTGCTCAGAAAAGGTGAGTTATTCAAGTTTATGGCGAACAAAGTAGAATATAACGCCGAAGATATTGGATATTTGAAAATGACATATCAACCTACAAAAGAGCTTAGAGCAGGAGAGGTTGGGTATGTAATTGGAAGTGTGAAATCGCTCAAAGATGTTCGTGTAGGTGATACTATTACTACGGTTAAAAACCCTGCTACAACACCTGTAGCAGGATATATGGAAGCAAAACCAATGGTTTTTAGTGGTATTTATCCTACACAATCAGAAGATTTTGAAGATTTACGAGGAGCACTTGAAAAACTTCAATTAAATGATGCTTCTTTATCATACGAGCCAGAAACATCGAAAGCTCTTGGGTTTGGATTTCGTGCAGGGTTTCTTGGGCTTCTTCATATGGAAATTGTTCAAGAACGATTAGATCGTGAATTCGATATCGATATTATTACAACCGTTCCAAACGTTAAATACGAAGTTAAGCTTGAAAGCGGTTCAACAATTACGGTAGACAATCCTAGTCAAATGCCGGAAGTTGGTGAGATTGATTCGATCTATGAACCATATATAAAAGCGAGTATAATTACTCCTGCAGATTTTATTGGACCGATTATGAAACTCTGCCAAGAACGACGTGGAGTATATGTAAACCAAATGTTTATGCAGAATAATAGGGTTGAGATCACCTATGAAATTCCGATGGCAGAGGTAGTATTTGACTTTTATGACAAGTTGAAATCGGGTACTCGAGGATATGCTTCTTTAGATTATGAATTTATTGAATACCGAACAGGGCATTTAGTACGTTTAGATATTTTATTGAATGAGGAACCAGTAGATGCACTTTCGAGTATTACACATAGAGACAAAGCCTACTATCAAGGACGTAAAGTGTGTGGAAAGTTGAAAGAACTTATTCCAAGACAACAATATGAAGTAGCAGTTCAGGCAGCGGTTGGAAGTAGAATTATAGCTCGAGATACAATTAGAGCGCTTAGGAAAGATGTAACTGCAAAATGTTATGGTGGAGATATTTCCCGAAAAAGAAAACTGCTAGAGAAGCAGAAAGAAGGTAAAAAACGAATGAAACAAGTTGGGTCTGTAGAAATTCCGCAAGAAGCATTTCTTGCAGTACTATCTATGGATGACGACGATAGGTAATTATGAAAGAAGCAAAAAAACAGCTCTTATTCTTTTTTGTATTGATGGTGTTATTAAGCTCATCAACTTACGCTCAATTCGAGGAACCTAAAATCCAAAAAGTAGAAATCGAAGATGCAGAAGCATTTCAAGAACGGTTTGCTGATATAAAATGGACCGGGCAAGGTTTTAATTATAATAGCTTAGATAGAATTCCAGCTATTGAGATAAGAGCTAGATTGGAAGGTGTGTTTGGTAAACCAACAAAAACAATTGAAGATATTGTTGATGATGGTAAGCTTAGAGCGGGGCAAGCGATTCAGTTTGAATACTGGTTTATAATAGATGGAGAAGTCCCCATGATGGTATTAGATCTAGATGGACCTTTTGCCGATGGGCTGGTGTATGTTGGGGCAAGTAGATATATTGATTTAATGCCACAAGTGAAACGAACACTTACAAGACTCGTAACCGAGGTTCAACCAAAAGAATATACTGATTATTTTTACTCTCCTGAGCGGTATCAATGGTACAAAGTTACTTATGCGAATGGGGTTTATAAGAAGGAAAAAACGGACGTTCCTTCACACATAAAATTAAACTAATAGAAATACATTGGAAGACAATAAGGCTCCTGAAGAACAGTCGAAATCTGCTTTTTGGAAACTAAGAAAGAAGAAAGTTGACGAAGAGGAAAAACAAGCTAAATCGTGGCTTAGAGAATGGATTGATGCACTAGTTTTTGCATTTGTAGCTGCGGCAATATTAAGAGCATTGATTTTTGGATCATACAAAATTCCAACTGGATCGATGGAAAAAGATTTGTTGATTGGAGATTTCTTGATTGTCTCTAATCTTACCTATGGTCCGAGAACACCAATGTCTATTTGTATTCCATTCACTCAAATTTGCTTACCTGGAGTGAAACTTCCCTGGACTCGAATCCCAGGGTTCAGAGACATAGAGAGAAACGATATCATTGTTTTCAATATACCTTGGGAAGTAAAACCAATATCACAGAAAACGAATTATATAAAGCGTGCAGTAGGTATTGCAGGTGATACATTGGAACTAAGAGATAAAATCTTATTTGTGAATGGAGAACGTGAAGACTATCACGATGGACTTCAAAGGTTTTATACTATTCAATTAAATGATAGAGTTCGATTGAGTGATGCCAAAATGGAATCAGTTGGAGCTGGCTCTATTGGTGGTGAAGGGCGTTTTATTCGTCAAATTTCGGCAACTACATATCAAGTTAATATGACTGAAACAGTGGCTGATGAAGTACGTTCTTGGCCAGAAGTTGATTCATTAAGCTACTATATGTTTGATGAGAATGAGCCTATCTATCAATATGTGCAAAGTTCTGGAAATTTCTCAAAAGCATTTCGAAATCATGATCACTTTTCAGAAATAGTAGTCCCATTCAAAGGACAAGAGATAGTACTTTCAAATCAAAATTGGTTTATTTATCAAGATTTGATTGAACGTTACGAAAATAATTCTGTAGAACGTGATGGAAGTAACTTCATCATCAATGGTGAGCGTACCAATACATATACTGTAAAGCAGAATTATTATTTTGCGATGGGTGATAATCGTGATAATAGTGAAGACAGTCGGTTTTGGGGATTTGTACCCAAAGACCACATTATTGGAAAAGCATTTATTGTTTGGATGTCATTAGATGATAATATGATTCCAAGACTAAATAGAGTTTTTCACATTATCGATTGATAATTAGGAATAAGATTTCAAATCTAGTTAAAAATCTTATTCTTAAATTTTATATTCAAATACTCCTAATTCAATCATTTTTTAGCGATCGTTTTGCCGCGAGGACTTCCTTCTCTAATTGCAAGTTGACCACACCCGGCATCAATATCATCACCACGGCTACGACGGACAGTTGCACGTACATCATATTTAATTAACGCTTTTAAGAACGAATCCAATCGCTCTTCCCTAGCTCTATGAAGTTCTACGCCAGCAACATTATTATACATAATGATATTCACTTTGCTAGGAGCCCATTTCACAATTTTAGAAAGGTTTCGGGCATCTTCAGGAGAATCATTAAATCCATCAAATAACAAATATTCATAGGTAAGAGATCGTTCTGTTTTTCGATGATAATACCTTACAGCCTCCTCAAGACTTTCGAGGTTCATAGAATTATTGATAGGCATGATCTTATCGCGCTTATCATCGCGGGCTGCATGAAGAGAAATAGCTAAATTGAAAGGTTCTTCATCATCAGCTAGCTGTTTAATTTGCTTTGTTAACCCAACAGTAGAAACAGTAATTCGTTTGGGTGAAAGCTCAATGCTAAGTGGATCGGTAATAATAGTTGCTGAATTCACCACCGCTTTATAATTATGTAAAGGTTCACCCATACCCATATACACGATATTGGTGATTTTCTTATCATACTTTTCTTCAGTAATAGCATTGATATACTGAACTTGATCTACCACTTCACCATGGGAGAGATTTCTGAAAAACCCCATTTTTCCGGTGGCACAGAATGCACATCCAAACACACATCCAACTTGAGAAGAAACACAAACCGTAAGTCGTTTTGGGACACCATCAGGGAAAAAATCGGGGATAAGAACTGCTTCTACTTTATAATCTTTGTCCTCATCATTCAGCTTAAACAAAAACTTAATAGTTCCATCTTCTGATTCCTGCTGATTTGAAATCGATATTCTATTGATGGTGGCCACTTCGTCTAATTTTGATCTCAAATCCTTAGATAAATTAGTCATTTCTTCAAAGGAAGAAGCACCTTTTTGGTAAAGCCATTGAAAGATTTGATCAGCCCGAAAACGTGGAAGTCCTAATTCGTTGCAGAATGCAAGAAGTTCATCTTTAGTCAGGGATTTTAGGTTGGTTTTTTGTAGGGTAGAAGTGTTGTTCATAGTATTTCAAAGATACAACTATGAGCAACAAACGACCAATTTGATAAATTGAAATCTACAAATAAGCTTTGGCTGCTGTTAATAAAACATCACCATTAATACGTTCTTTATAATCAGGATTCACATATTGAAATTTTACCGTTCCTTCTTGATCAATAATAAATACGGCAGGGGCAGGGAGGATGTGATGATCATATCCAGTATTTTTTTCGAAGTCGATACCAACAGACTTATAGCGAGCAACAGTTTTGTCATCTACTCTATAAGCAATACCAAAAGCTTTCATTACATCTGCTGGACTATCGGAAAGAAGAGAATAGGAAAGTTCACCTTTAGTAAGTGTTTCTCTCAGAACTTCAGGTTTGTCTACGCTAATAGCAAGAATCTGATACCCTAGCTCAACAATTTGGGATTCAATTTTTTGAAGTTCTGCCATATGTCTACTGCAATATGGACACCAACCGCCTCTATAAAAAATGAGGATAGTAGGTTTTTCAGCTACAACAGTTCTCAATGCAGCTTTTTCGCCATCAATGGTTTTAACAGAAACATCTGGAATTGTAGAGTTTACTAAGATTGGGGTAACTTTTGTAGCATCATCAGGAACAATCTGAGCACTTACTGGGAGGCTGAGAAATAGTATAAATAGAACTAGAGAAATTGATTTTTGTTTAAACATGGTATAGTCTTGATTAATAATAAAACAACATATTAACCAATCTTAGTGAAAGGTTTCTCAAGACAAAGGAAATGTTATGGAATCGTTAGACTTTTCTAAAATCGAGTGTTTACTACATTATCATAAATAGAGCCGAAGGTAATTTCGAAACCAACAGATCCCCAAAATTCATAAGATGTAGCCTGTTGACGTGTATTAGCTATCGCTTCTTTGTCTGTTATTCCTCCTGCTGAAAGCGAAAGTTGATCGTTTATGATAGCATAGCCGGTTTCAAACGAAATAGAAAACCCACGAACAATTCTCATGTCTATTTCAAAATCGATATTTAGTCTGTTCTTTGAGAAATCGTGAAGGTAATGATGCCCGTTAATTCGTGCTTCGATCCCTCCCCATGGCTTAGTATAATTCATATTAAAAGAGATTTCCTGACGAGTTAACAACTCAGAGTTCTTCCCATAAATAGTAGCTTCCGAGTAGTTATACATTGAAGTTAATAATCCATATCGGAGTGTAACTTCACGACGAGCAAAATCACTATATGGATAAAAACTATACTCAATTGCAGGGGTTACACCATATCTAAGGTCTATGTTGTCTCTGGTATCTGAGCCTCCGCTAAAGTAACTACCTACAGACCAATGATTCCCTAAGCTCCAAGCTACCAGTCCGAAAACACTTTGTCGATCTCTTGTAAAAATATCTTCAGTTTCAACTCCTAATGAGTCTATATTTCGAAAAACTTCTCGGTTATAATTTTGATCAAAATTTAGCCTTAGTTTTATTTTTTCAGTGGTTCTCCTAACTCGAATTCTACCATTTAATGATAAATCGTTTTGACTTTCCTCTCCTGAAAACCAACTATTACCCCCAATTTCAAATATCCAGCTCTTCCATTTATCATTATCTTGAAATTTAGCAACCGAACCGTTTCCACCACTGTAAGTTAGATCAAATTGGGATAGAGCGTCGATTTCACTTAGAAACGAAATAAAACCCAATTTAACATAGCGAACCAATCCGTTTCTTTCTTCATCATTGGTATCAGAGTCGTAAGATGTATAAATCAAATTATCTGATTTAGTAACTAGCTGATTTTGTCCTCTGAAATCCAAAGTATACTGTGTTCCACCACTGGCGGTTCCTTGTCTGGTTATGATCAAGTGTACATCAGCATCAGATTGATCTCGTACGAAATTAATAAAATTTATTTCACTTCTAATAAATGAACTGTTACATCCTCTGCAATCTAGATATACAGATAAAGAGTTTGTTGAAGTTGTATCCTGAGCTTTGGTTTGTTGAAAACATAGAAAAGGTAATAGAAGAACAAAAATTTTATTGAGCACTATGCGTTTGGTTAGTTGCAAAGATGATTTATTAACTTTACAAACTATCCATTAATAGCGTTTCCATTCGTAAAAAAAGTTTATAGTTACCCAATAAGAATTTGAAAAGCACTCATCCCCATAATTGCTATGGCTATCCAAAAACCAATTTTACGGGGTTCACATTTTTGAAGAGCTTCGGGAATAAGTTCCGCAAAAACCATCCAGATCATTGCCCCAGCAGCAAGGCCTAATCCAAGAGGTAAATATTCACGAAAGGTTTCAACAAATAAAAAAGCAGGTATTGCCATCAATGGCTGAGGTAAACTTGAAAAAATACTCCATCCTACCGCTTTAATTGGGGATGTTCCTTTCGGTACCATAACTAGGCTTATAGCTAAACCTTCAGGTATATTATGCACAGCAATAGCAATGGCAATAAAAACACCAAACTCCATAGTATTTGCAAAAGAAACACCTACACTTATGCCTTCCGCAAATGAATGGACAGTCATAATCCCTAAAAAAAGAAGCATCTTTTTAGTTCCTGCTCCA
>TARA_R110000868_G_scaffold58183_15_pt1 | contig 24022 bp, 25 predicted proteins | sample TARA_R110000868 | Tara Oceans TARA_R110000868 (sample SAMEA4397489) | marine metagenome | biome: Polar Biome; feature: [SRF] surface water layer (ENVO:00010504); material: water (ENVO:00002006), including particulate matter (ENVO:01000060) such as... | depth 5 m | reverse complement strand
GATCTGGCCTTTCATCGATCAGATGAACCCGGCCGCGGACACGCTTGCACTCGGTTCGATCCGCGTCGACGTGTCGACCGTTACAGATGGCAGCGAAATCACGGTGATGTGGCGCGGCGGGCCGGTCTTTATCCGCCACCGCACCCAGCCAATGATCGATGAGGCACGCGCAGTGCCGCTCGGCGATCTGCCGGACGATAATTCGCGCAATCTCAATGCCGGAATGGAAGATCTTTCAGGGGCCGACGAGAACCGCGTCCTGCGTCCCGAATATCTGATCGTCAAAGGCAATTGCACCCATCTCGGCTGCGTCCCGCTGGGGATTGGCGTCAATATGGGCGATTATGATGGCTGGTACTGCCCATGCCACGGCTCGCATTATGACGGCTCCGCGCGTATTCGCCGCGGGCCGGCTCCGGAGAACCTTCCGGTTCCCGATTATTACTTTGAAACGGAAACGACCGTGAAGATCGGTCTGTCGCCGGAAGAAGCTGCACAATCAGGGTGGGGTGCATCATGAGCGGTCCTTCGACCTACAAGCCCGGTTCGGCTATCGAGAAATGGCTCGATGACCGCCTGCCAATCATCCGCCTGGGCTATGACAGCTTCGTCGATTTTCCGACGCCGCGGAATTTGAACTATTGGTGGACGTTCGGCGGGATCCTCGCGATCTTCCTCGTCATCCAGATCATTTCCGGCATCGTGCTGGCCATGCATTATGTCCCGCATGAGAGCATGGCGTTCGAGAGTCTCGAGCGCATTCGCCGCGATGTGAAATTCGGCTGGCTGATCCAGTCGATGCACGCCAATGGCGCCAGCTTCTTCTTCGTCGCCGTCTATATCCACATGTTCCGGGGCCTGTATTACGGCTCCTACAAGGCGCCGCGCGAGATCCTCTGGATCCTCGGTGTCGTGATCTATCTGCTGATGATGGCCACCGGCTTCATGGGCTATGTGCTGCCGTGGGGACAAATGTCCTATTGGGGCGCGATGGTGATCACCAACCTGATCGGCGCTCTGCCCTTCATCGGTGATGCGATCCGCGAATGGCTGTGGGGCGGCTTCTCGGTCGGCCAGGCCACGCTGAGCCGCTTCTTCTCGCTGCACTATCTCCTGCCATTCGTGATTGCCGCCGTTGTCGCGCTGCACCTCTGGGCGCTGCACGTTCCGGGCAATGGCAATCCGGTCGGCATCGAAGTGAAAACCAAGAAGGATACGCTGCCCTTCCACCCGTATTACACGGTGAAGGACGGCTTCGCGATCATCGTCTATCTGTTCATTTTCGCGGCTTTCGTCTTCTTCATGCCGAACGTGCTGGGCCATGCCGACAACTTCATCCCGGCCAACCCGCTCTCGACCCCGTCGCACATCGTTCCGGAATGGTATTATCTGCCTTTCTACGCGATCCTGCGGGCGATCACTTTCGACATCGGTCCGATCGACGCCAAGCTTGGCGGCGTGATTGCGATGTTCGGTGCCATCCTGGTGCTGTTCGTCCTGCCATGGCTTGATACGTCGAAAGTGCGCTCGATGCGCTTCCGTCCGGTCACCCGCGTCTTCTTCATCCTGTTCGTGCTGGCCTGCCTCGGGCTGGGCTGGTGCGGCGCGAATAATCCGGACGATCTGGTGTTTGCGATGGGCCATGATGCCAACGGCGTTGCGACCGGTCTGAAATTCGTCTGGTTCGCGCAATTCCTGACATTCTACTATTTCGCCTACTTCTTCGCCGTATTGCCGGTGATGGGGATAATCGAGAAGCCGCTGGACCGCCCTGTTTCGATCGAAGCAGCCGTCCTCGGCTCGGCCAAGGCATAGGGGCGATGAATATGAAGATGACCCGCATTGTCGTCGCTGCCGTGGCAGTCCTGGGGCTTTCCGGCCTCGCCTGGGCCTCGACCGCAGGCCAGCGTGCGCCCGAGCATCACCACTGGCACCATGCCGGTCCGTTCGGCACGTTCGATCAGAACGCGCTGCAGCGCGGCCTGCAGATCTACCAGGAAGTCTGTGCCAGCTGCCACTCGCTCGATCTGATCCATTTCCGCAATCTCGGCGAGCCCGGTGGTCCCTTCGGGAGCGCTGAATTCCCGAACGCCAATGACAATGAGATCGTGAGGCAGATCGCCGAGAGCTATATGATCGAAGATGGCCCGGATGATGCCGGTGACATGTTCGAACGCCCCGGCGTGTCGAGCGATTCCTTCCCGTCACCGTTTGCCAATGAGCGGCAGGCGCGTGGCTCCAATGGCGGCGCCCTGCCACCGGATCTGTCGCTGATCGTCAAGGCCCGCAGCCATGGCGCGGACTACATTCGTTCGCTGCTGCTCGGTTTCGACGAAGAAGTGCCGCACGACATGCACCTCGCTCCGGGACAACACTACAATCCCTATTTCCCAGGTGGTGCGATCGCGATGGCGCCGCCACTCTCGGAAGGCATTGTCACCTATGCCGACGGTACCGAGGCGACGATGGAACAAATGTCGGAAGACATTGTCACCTTCCTCACCTGGGCCGGCGATCCGCACATGGAAGCGCGCAAACAGCTCGGCTGGATGGTGCTGATCTTCCTCTTCGTCTTCGCGATCCTGGTCTATGCGGCCTATCGCCAGGTCTGGGCGAATGTGAAGCATTAGGTCTGATCCTTGACCCGATCACTGAAACAACAAGCCGCCGGTGCAATTGCGCTGGCGGCTTTTTGCATGCTGCCGGGAGCCGAGGCGCAAACGCTTGATCCGATCCGCCAGCTCCCCGGTTATTGGGGTTGGGAGATGTCGGATCTGCCGCTCGAGGAGCGGGCGGGCAGTTGTGCCGACGGTCCGTTGCGGATCTGGTTCGAGGAAGATGGCGCCCGCTATAATTCCCAACAGGTCGGCGAGGCGGTGATCGCCACAGCGCCCATTCTCGTCAACCTGCCCTCGACCGAGACGAGCGCCGGATTCCTGATCCGCTATGACGGGGAAGACCGGCTTGATGATGCCGGGCGCCCGGTGGCGTGGATTCTGATCATGGAAAGCGCCGATATGTTTTATTGGGTCCGCAGTGACTGGGTCAGTGAGGGCGGCCGCACCCGCTCCCTGGTGCGCTGTGATGAGGCCTTGATCGGATGAGTGGCTGGACACTCGGCATTGTCGGCGGCTCCGGCCTTTACGAGCTCGACGGGCTCGCGAACGTTCGCCGCCAGAGCATCGAGACCCCCTGGGGCGAACCCTCTGCTGCGCTGACGTTTGGCGAGCTGCACGGCGTGCCGCTCGTCTTCCTGCCGCGTCATGGCCATGGCCACCGCCTGCCGCCTTCGGGCATTCCCTATCGCGCCAATATCGCGGCGCTGAAAATGGCCGGCTGCACGGACATTCTCTCAATCTCCGCCTGCGGCTCCCTGCGCGAGGACTTGCCGCCGGGCCATTTCGTGATTGTCGACCAGTATGTCGACCGCACTGAGGGCCGCGAGAGAAGCTTTTTCGGTCCTGGCTGTGTCTCGCACGTGCCAATGGCCGATCCGGTCTGTAGCCGCCTCTCACGGCTCGCGGCCGATGCGGGCACGGCCGCCGGCATCGCGCTGACACCGCGCGGCACCTATCTGGCGATGGAGGGCCCGCAATTCTCCACCCGCGCCGAGAGCGAGCTCTATCGGCAATGGGGCATGGATGTGATCGGCATGACCAATATGCCCGAGGCGCGCCTCGCCCGCGAAGCCGAGCTGCCCTACGCCTCGATCGCCATGGTCACCGATTTCGATTGCTGGCGCGACCAGGGCGAGAGCGTTGACGTCGCCCAGGTGCTCGAACAGATGCGCGCCAATACCGTCAAGGCGAAGGCCTTGCTCGACCGGTTGACGCAGGCAATGTCGGCGAAGACCCGATCGCCCAGCCCGGACGGGATCGAGACCGTGCTCGACACGGCGATCATCACACCGGGCCCGGCGCGCGATCCGGAAATGGTGCAGCGGCTGGCCGCCATTGCCGGGCGCGTATTCGGTTGAATCCCGAAGAATACGCTCGCTGAAGCCAACAAGCCTTTTCCCCGATCCAGCCCTCGTCCATAAAGACGGCTGTTATGTCCGGGAGTTTGTGATGTTGGTTTTTGTGATGGCTTTATTGGTCCAGGGCGATGTGCCGGCCCTGGGAGCGCCCAATTCGCGTCCGGCGTTTGAATGCGCCGAGCATGTCACCGATGCGCGTGCGCGCCGGTCCTGCCTTGATGCGCTGTTGCGCGATGCGGAGACGCAATTGCAGTCGGCCCATATGCTCGCTCGCGGGGATGCCGCGGAAGCCGATCTCGATACCGGCGGCCGTTTCGAGGCCGAGGCCAGTCTCGACCGCGCTCAGGCCGTCTGGGTCCAGTATCGCGACGCCGAGTGCAATCGGCGCGGTGCGCTGATGTTCGTCAGTGCGGAGTCGCGCGAGGAAATCGTCCTCGATTGCCGGATCAGCCTCAATCGGGCGCGGGCTGCGGAATTGCTGGAGCACTGAAATGAGCCGTCCCGTCCTGCATATCGGCAACAAGCAGCTGTCGAGCTGGTCGCTACGGCCCTGGCTGGCCCTGCGCAAGGCCGGGATCGCCTTCGACGAGCACATGATCGCGCTCGACCGGCCCGAATCGCGGGCCGCGCTCGAGGCGGCCTCGCCCGGCGGTACCGTGCCGGTGCTCGAGACCGGTGGCGCCGCGATCTGGGATTCGCTGGCGATCTGCGAATGGGCCGCCGAGCACAATCAGGAAATCTGGCCGTCCGACCCGGTCATTCGCGGCCGGGCGCGTTCGGTGACGTCCGCCATGCATAGCGGTTTCTCGGCCCTGCGCCGGTCCTGCCCGATGGATTTGTGCCGCCCGCCTGCGCCGATCACGCTCGACGAGGCCACGCGCAAGGATATCGCCGCCATTCAGGCGATGTGGAGCGCGGTGCGTAGCGGCGACGGGCCCTTCCTGTTCGGGCGCTGGAGCATTGCCGACGCCTTCTTCACCCCGGTCGCAGCACGCTTTCATCATTTCGCCGTGCCGCTCGACGCCGAATCGCATGCCTATTGCGACGCCTTGCTCGCCGATCGCGATTATCGCGACTGGTATGACGCGGCCCAGCGCGAAGACTTGCTGCCGGCCGATCAACCACACGCCTGACCTTCTGAACGGAGCCGATTTTGATGGATCTCAAAGCCGCCATTCGCACCATCCCCGATTTTCCCAAGCCGGGGATCCAGTTCCGCGATGTGACGACGCTGATCGGTGATGCGCGCGCCTTTCGCGTCGCGATCGACCAGATGGTTCAGCCCTGGGCCGGGGCCAAGATCGACAAGGTCGCCGGCACCGAAGCACGCGGTTTCATTCTCGGCGGGGCGGTGGCGCACCAATTGTCGGTCGGCTTCGTGCCGGTGCGCAAACAGGGGAAATTGCCCTGGCGGACCCTGTCCGAGGATTATGAGCTGGAATACGGCACCCATACGATCGAGATCCATAACGACGCCGTGCGCGAGGGCGATCGTGTCCTGCTGGTCGATGACCTGATCGCCACTGGCGGCACGGCCGAAGCCTCGATCAAGCTGTTGCAGCGGGCCGGAGCAACGGTGGTCGGCGCGACCTTCATCATCGATCTGCCGGACCTCGGCGGTGCAAAACGGATCGAGGCGCTTGGCGTGCCGGTCTCGGCGCTGGTCTCCTTCGACGGGTGATGATCCGGAGGGGGATGTGTTTTTGGCAGGTATAGTCCCATGACAGTGAAATCCGATCGTTTCTCAACAACACCGGCGCCGCCCTATTACGCGGTGATTTTCACCAGCCTGCTGGCTGAGAATGATGAGGGTTATGGTGCTATGGCGGACGCGATGTATGCGCTCGCCATGGAGCAACCGGGCTGTCTCGGCGCAGAGAGTGCTCGCGATGGCGACAATCTGGGGATTACGGTGTCCTACTGGCGGGACGAGGCGAGTATCGCGGCCTGGAAGGGCCTCGCCCGGCATCTCGTCGCTCAAAAGCTTGGGATTGATCGCTGGTATACGCATTACGAGTTGCGAGTGGCGAAAGTTGAACGCGCGTATTCAGGGCCCGAAGGGCGCACGGTTGATTAGGGTCGAGCCTGGCCGATGAAATCTGGTCGGCGCCGGCCGCATGCCTGCGCCACATTCCCTTCCGCCAGCGAGAATTCAATTCCTCCCCGCCTGCACCGCCTGCTAGTATCTCCGCAATTCAATCGGGGGAGACAATCATGTTCATCGGTCATTACGCGCCGGCCTTTATTGGCAAGCGCATCGCGAAATCAGTTCCGCTCTGGGTCTTGTTCGCGGCTGTACAGCTGGTCGATATCGCCTGGGGCGCTTTCATCGCGAACGGTATCGAGCATGTGCGCATTGTCGAGGGTTTCACCGCCTCCAACAGTCTCGACCTTTACGACATGCCCTGGACCCATAGCCTGGTCATGGCGCTGGCTTGGTCGCTCGGCGCCGGCCTGGTCTGGGCCGCGCTCGCACGTCGCGACAAGAAGCTGGGCGGTATCGTGGTCGGCGCGGCGGTCTTTTCCCACTGGCTGACCGATCTGATCGTGCACGTGCCCGATCTGCTGCTTTATCCCGGCTCGGACATCAAATTCGGCTTCGGCCTGTGGAATAATTTCCCGGTCGCCATGGGCCTGGAGTTGGCGATTTTCCTCGGCAGTATGGCGATCTATCTGACGGGCACGCGCGCCAAGGGCGGGTTCGGCCGCATCTGGCCGTTCATCGCTGCGGCGCTGTTGCTCGGCCTGTTCTATGTCGGCATGACCACCCCGCCGCCGGAGGACCTGGCCGTGGCCGGGTATTCCGCGGTGGTGATGTATCTGCTGATCTGCGCCATCGCGGCCGGGTTCGACCTGACGCGCAAGGCGAAATAGCCCCTAGCGGTCAGTGATCAATTCGCGCACGTCAGCGGTGAATTCCACCAGCGAGGGCTGGTGGATATACATCATGTGCCCGGCTTCATAATATTTGAAATGGACCCGGTCCTGATCGAAGCCCGGCTGATTGAACATCAGCTCGGCCGCGAAGAAGGGCGTCGCCAGGTCGAAATGGCCCTGGGCGACGAGCACTTGGAGATCGGAATTCTGACGCATCGCGCGGGCGATCCAGGGCGCGACATTGATATAGCTATTGCCGCCCGACTGGCCGACATCCCAGTTCCAGCTGCGCACCGCGCCGATCGACGAATAATACTCGGTGATGTCGACGCCCAGCGTGCGGGTGAAATAGTCGAGCATCGAGGCGGTATAGCTGCCATCAATGCCGTAAAAACTCGGATCCTGTTCCGGGTCTTCGCCAATGCCGTCGACTTCGCGGCCGGTATAGCGGCTGTCGAGCCGGCCGACCGAAAGGCCCTGGTCGCGCAGCAGCTCGCGCTGAAAGCGTTGCAGCGAAACGCGCAGATTGGCGCGGTCGAGAAAGCTCTCTGACAGGCCGGTGAATTGCGACAATTCACGCACCACGCGCGCCTTGCGCTCGGCGGGCAGGCTGACCCCGTGCATCAGGGCCGGCATGTATTCCTCGATCGCAAATTCCCGTGCCGCGTCGAGAAAGGCGTCGAAATCATCATTCCAGGCCGAGCGGTCGACGCGGCCATGATACCAGGCGGTGGCGGCGAAGCCGGGCACCAGGCCGACAAAACCGACATCATTGCCATTGGACGTATCGTCAAAGCGGAAATCGAGCACGGTCGAGATCAGCGCGATGCCATTGATCGAGACATCGGTGAAACCGCCCTCGAGCTCGTTGAGCAGGGCGCCGATCCGCATCGTGCCATAGCTCTCGCCGAGCAGGAATTTGGGTGAATTCCAGCGCTGATGCTCGCTCAGCCACATGCGCATGAAGGCGGCGAGGCTTTCGGCATCCTCGTCGACGCCCCAGAATTCGCTGCCCTCATGCTCGCCGAGCGGACGGCTCCAGCCGGTCCCGACCGGATCGACGAACACCAGATCGGCGACATCAAGAATGGAATAGGTGTTCTCGACCATCTCATAGGGCGCAGCGCCATCATCCTGGACGTCGGGCAGAACGACGCGTTGCGGTCCAAACACGCCCATATGCAGCCACAGGCTGGCCGAACCGGGCCCACCATTGAACACGAAGGCGACCGGCCGGGTGCGCGGATCGCCATGACCGTCGGCGATATAGGCGGTGGAGAAGATCGAGGCGGTCGGATTGCCGTCTGCGTCGCGCAGGAAGGTCTCGCCGGCGGTGGCCGTGTAGCGGACACGCTGGCCGTTCGCCATCACCTGGCCATGGGTCTCGTAGCTGCGCGCTTCGGGAATGGCGGTGTCGTCATCGGCGTAGGCGGTGACGGACAGGCAGGCGATTGTGATCGCGGCGGTCAGAATGCGGATCATGTGATTTTCCCCAATGGTTCGGGCGCGAGTCTAGGCTGCCCGGGCCCGGAGGGAAAGTGACGCCTTCGCTCGCCACCCGCCGCGCGGTCTGATGCCGTGTGACCGTTGCGGGTGATGGAAATGCGGCGGCGTCCGCGCTATAGCCCGGCCATGAATTATCGTCACGCCTTCCACGCCGGAAATTTCGCCGATGTCGTCAAGCACGCCATCCTTGCGCTTTGCCTCGATCATCTCGGGGCCAAGGACAAACCCTATCGGGTGATCGACACCCATGCGGGGATCGGGGCCTATGACCTGACCTCGGACGAGGCGGCCCGCAGCCCGGAATGGGTTGATGGTATCGGCCGCATTCTCGGGGCCGACATGCCCGATGATGTCGCCGCAGCGCTCAAGCCCTATCTCGACCTGCTGGCCGAGATGAATCCCGGCGCGCTGACCGAATATCCCGGCTCGCCGGAAATCTCCGCCCGCATCGCGCGCCCGATGGACCGGATCCAGCTGTGCGAATTGCACGAGGCTGATGCCCGTACGCTGGAGCGGCGCTATGCCCGCGATGGCCGCGTCAAGGTCGAGCATCGCGATGGCTACAAGGCCCTGACCGGACTGGTGCCGCCGAAGGAAAAGCGCGGCCTGGTGCTGATCGACCCGCCTTTCGAGGATCGCGACGAGCTGGCGCACCTGGCTGAAGCCGTGATGCCGGCGCTGAAGAAATGGCCCATCGGGACCTATATCTTCTGGCGTTCGCTGAAGAATCTCTGGGCCGCCGACCGCTTCGATAACGGCCTCACCGAATGGCTGATCACCGAACAGGGTTTCGAGCCGGAGAAAATCCTGCGCGCCGATTTATGGATCCGTGATCTGGCCAGTGAGGGCAAGCTGTCCGGTGCCGGCGTCATCATCATCAATCCGCCCTGGCAGCTGGAGGAGAAACTCCTCGCGCTTCTGCCCTGGCTGGCCGAGACCCTCGCCCAGGGTGATGGCTATGGCTGGCGACTCGATGGCGGGCTGACCGAAGAAGATGTCGAGGAGGCCGACGAGGACTAGTCCTCCGGCCAGAACATTGCCCGCAAACCATCGCTCAGCGCGATGGGGAATATGCTGGCATGGGTCTGGTCGTCCTCGACATCGGCCTTCAATTCCAGGTTTGGATCCTCGCGGGCGCTGAGCAGGTCGGTCAGCCGCTCCAGATCGCTGACCATGGCATGGCCGTTTTCCGGCTGTTCCTCCCAGGAGCCGACGCTGAAATAGGCCTGTGTCGGCCGCGACAGCGGCGGGTGCGGCTCCGCTTCGAGCCGGAAAATGTAATCCGTGTCATACCAATAGCTCGGGCTGACGATCAGATAGCGGTCGAACAGGTCTGGCCTGTGCAACAGGACATAGCTGGCGAACAGTCCGCCATAGGAATGGCCGACCAGGCCGCGGTGCGCCGGCGTGACCGGATAGCTCGCCTCGACATAGGGGATGATCTCGTCGGCGATCACGTCGAGGAAGGCAGGCCCGCCGCCCGACAGGCGCTGATACTGAACGCCATACCCGCCATCGGGCGAGAAGATCGGTGTGTAGTCGCGTGAGCGGTTGAGCCGGTATTGCGTCTTGTCCTGATAAGCGAGGGCGACCAGCACGAGCGGCTGGAGCTGACCGCGTTGTTCGAGATGATCCGCGATCAGCGCAGCGAGGCCGAAGGAATATTCCGCATCCAGCATGTAGATCGCCGGACAGGGCGTCTCCGGGGTGCAGGCGGGGGAGGCGTGGACGTAGATTTCGTAGTCGATGCCATTGGCGGCGGTCGGCAGGGTCCGGACTTCAGTCGCCGGCAGCGTGAAGGGCGCGGTCTGGGCCTGGGCGGCTTGTGTGAACAATGCGAGGGCGAGGGCGGCGAGCAGGGATCTCACGGATGGAACTCCGATTTGCACTTGTAGCTACTATGCGACATATGTAGCGGGTCTCCGCGAGCTTGTCACCCCCGACGGGCACGCAGGTGCCAGCAATGGCGCCGTTAAGCCCGCACATGGTGACTTCTGGCCGGAGCCCGGCGTTTGCCGACCGTCGGCTAGCTCAGCATGCAGCGCATGAATCGCCAATCATGATGCAGCGCTTCCGGCACCTCGGCCCCGGGATAAGGCGGGATTTCGAAGAAGCCCGCCGCTTCATACAGGCGATGGGCCGAGGTCATGAACGGGCCCGTGTCCAGCACCAGCTCCCGATAGCCGAAGGCGCGTGCGTCCTGCACGAGCCGATCCAGGATTTTCGCTCCCGCGCCGCCGCCCCGAACAGCTTCGGAGACATAGATGCGTTTGATCTCGCCCACGCCCTCGCTCACCTGGCGCAGCCCGCCCATGCCGATAGCGGTATTGCCGTCCAGCGCAAGGTAGAAGACGCCTTCTGGCGGCGTACCTTCGCAAAGCTTGTCCAATGCGGATTCGACATAGGCCGGGATGGTCGCGCCCAGCAGCTCTGCCAGCGACAGCGCGAACCGTTCTTCCACCCCCGCAGCAACCCAGTTGAGATAGGCGACATTGAAGCGTGTGAGCACCTCCCGGTCGCGGACCAAATCGACTCGCGCGAACTGCAAGTTCATAGGCTCTCCCCCTGACACCGTCGCCACAAGGTATTCACTGACCAAGGGTCGCTACAAGGCGCAATTCCATTTATGAGTTCCGGACCTGGCCAGCTTGGAAAGATCAAACATGCCGCACCCCTATCTCATCCTCGATGTCTTCACCGACCAGGCCTTTTCGGGCAATCCGCTCGCCGTCGTGCTGGAGGCTGATGATCTCGACGATGTCGCGATGCAGGTGATTGCGGCCGAGTTCAACCTGTCGGAAACGGTCTTCATCACCGAGCCGAAGGGCCAGGACGCCGATTACGGTCTGCGCATTTTTACGCCGAAAACCGAATTGCCCTTCGCCGGACATCCGACCGTGGGCGCGGCTGTCGCGCTGGCCCTCAAGGCCGGCGGTGAGCCGGGCAAGCGCCGGCGTTATGTGCTGGAAGAGACGGTCGGTGATGTCACCACCGATGCGCGCTATGACAACCCGGTCCAGGGCTCGGCGCGTTTCTTTGCGCCGAAGCTGCCCGAATATCTCGGCGAATTGCCCGAGCTTGATCCGATCGTTGAAGCCCTCGGCCTCAAGGCCGGCGATTTCCTCCAGACTGCGGTGCAGGGCGGCATCTGGTCGGCCGGCGTGCCCTACGCCATCGTGCCGGTGCGCTTCGCCGAGACCATGGCCAATATCCGCATCAATACGGTGGCGTTCGAGGATGCGTTCGGCGGCGATGAGCCATTCGCGGCCTTCGTGGTCGCCAAGGCCTCATCGACCGAACACACCACTGATTGGCGCGCCCGCATGTTCGCGCCCAATCTCGGCCTGATGGAAGATCCGGCCACCGGCAGTGCCGCCGCCGCCTTCGCCGGTCTGATCGCCGAACAGGGCGGCCTGGGCGATGGCGATCATTCGATCAGCCTGTTTCAGGGCCTGGAAATGGGTCGCCCCAGCCATATCCGCATGTTGCTGCGCATCGAGGCCGGCAAGTTGAGCGAGCTGATGATTGGCGGTGAGGCGGTGAAAGTCGCCGAGGGCGTGCTGCTCTGATCTTGATGTTTTAACTCAGCGGCCTGACGGTAAACACGTCATCATCAAGGACGCGCGGGATAATGATGCGGATGAAATGCGTGGCATATCGGCGAAGGAAACGATCACCGCCTCCAGGCTCGTTCGATGAATGCGTGCGCAGCCGGATCAGCCCGCTGCCCGCGCGCGCATCCTTGGAAAAATACGCGATTTTCTCGCCCGGCGATGCGGCCGTGATGGCGGCTGCCAGCACGGGTTCATAGGCCCGGGTGAGAGTCTTCTTGAGGAAGCCCTCACTCTGCATCAGGGCGCGGCGATCAATGTGCAGAACCCGTCTTTCGCTATTGCGGCGATTGCGGTGTCCGTCCTTGATCAGATTATTCTGGGCATCAATCTCGATCTGGGTGATCGGCTTGGCGGCGCTGACCTTGTTCTGACCCGAGATTTTCGGGGCCGTCAGCCACAGCCGGTAATCGGTGACCGGAAGGCCGGTCTCATCGACGGCTTCGACCACGACCTGGTAGAATTCATTGAAGCGGCTTTTATTGGCGCTGGCCCGTCCGAGAATGCGTTCGCGCAAGGCGTCGGCCTCATCACCATCCTGGGCGAGCTTGCGCGTTTCATTGGATACAAGCGTCCACTCCCGGGCGACCTGGTCATAATCGGCCCCGGTCTTCACGGCCAGTGCGGCGAGAATGAGTTCCGACAGCTGGCTGGCGATCTGCGCATCCCTTGATTCACTCCACTTGGCTGCAGGGCGCAGCACGGTGAGATGATGCCGGTCCGGCAGGACGGCGAAGGGCGTCTCGTCTGGGCCGCGCCGGGTCCAGGGCGTCAGCCGGGGCTCGGTCAGCGAGCCATTGGTGAAATCCACCGTCATCCCCTGGGGGTCGATATTGGCGCTGGCGACGCGCACCGTGCCGTCCCAGGCTTCTTCGCCGAGGATCTGGGTGCCCGGAATCTGGCAGGTGCCGACGATGACGAAGGGCCGTGTTCCGGTCGCCGCGAAGGGGCTGGCCGTTTCGCCGTCGGGGGAGAGCCGGTCGACCAGGGCGATGTCCTCTTGCAGCCGGGAGCCCAGTTCGAGCGCGTGGAGAAATTCCGTGCCGGTCTGGAAACCGCGATTCCAGCCCTTGATCACCCGGGTCAGCAAGGACCGTCCCAGTGTCGCCAGCGGTGAGCCGAAATTGGCCGGCGCCAGCATCAGGAGATTATCGACCGGCGCACCGCCGGCCGGGTAGATATCCGCCAGCCAGCGCCGCGCCACCAGGGCGCCGGTCGAGTGCACGATCAGATGGAAGCGGGCGGGCAGGCGCCCATCAGCCTGCATTTCGGTGATCACGGCCTGCATCCGCCGCGCCGAATCCTCGACCCGGACATCGTCGGACATGGAGGGATAGCCGCCCAGAAACATCTCGGCCGTCTGATAGCCGTGGGCGGTCAGGAAATGACCGATCTCGGCCATGGATTTGTCGGGCGCACTCCACCCATGGATCAGCAGTACATGTCCGGTCATAACGTTACCTCACAGCGAATGAGGCGTTCAGACTAGCACAGCTTCAGGGTGTATGGAGAGTCGAATGTGCCCTGAGGCTAGTAATCATCCTCGGCACTATCCCACCAGGGATGCCAGTCGGGCATGTCGCTGGAAACTTTGAGCGGAAACTCCGGCGCGCGCTTTTCGAGGAAAGACATCACCCCCTCCTTCGCATCCGGCCCGATACCGGCCTGCAGAATGCCGCGGGTTTCAACGCGGTGCGCTTCCATCGGATGACTGGCACCGAGCATGCGCCAGGCCATGCGCCGCATCAGGGCGACCGAGACGGGTGCACAACGGTCGACGATCTCCTTGGCGCGCTTGCGGGCCTCGGGCATCAAATCGGCAGCCGGCACGACCCGCGCGACCAGACCGGATTCGAAGGCTTCCGCTGCGGTGAAGGTGCGCCCGGTCAGGCCCCAATCCATCGCGGTGGAAATGCCCACCACGCGCGGCAGGAACCAGCTGGCGCAGCCATCCCAGACAATGCCGCGCTTGGCGAAAGGATAGGCGAATTTGGCGTCGATCGAGGCGAGACGGATATCCATCGGCAGGATCATCGTCGCGCCAATCCCGACCGAGGCGCCATTAATGGCGCCGATCACCGGTTTGAGACTGTCCCAGATACGCAGATTGAGCTTGCCACCGGCATCGCGCCATTGTGGGTCGCTCTCGTCGAACTCACCGCTCTGTTGCGATTGTCCGATCAGATCGAAGGTCTCGGCACCCATCGACAAATCTGCCCCGGCGCAAAACGCCGGCGGTTCGCCGGTGACGATCACGGCGCGGACATCATCGTCGGCATCGCTGGCATCGAAGGCGGCGATCAGCTCATCGCCCATCTCATAGGTGAAGGCATTGAGCCGGTGCGGCCGGTTCAGCGTGATGGTCGCGGCATGATCCTCGACCGCATAGGTGATGGTGTTGAATGCCATGATGCCGGCTCCCCTGCGCAATGCTCGGGCGTCAGGCTAGCAGACCCGGCGCGCGCTGCCACGCCCGGCACCAGCGGCGATGGCAGAGCCGGTTCTGGTGTCAGACAGGTTCGTCGGGGATGGCGGCATCGGGATCATTATTCTCGAACAGCCGCCCGCGTTCGGTGACAAACACAATGATGATCGCCAGCGCACCCATCAGCGCCTGGCCGGTGACCAGGGGCACGGCGGTGCCGTCATAGAGCTGGCCGATGAAGGCGCCGGCCAGTGAGGCGACGACGCCGGTGACAAAGCCATAGGCGGCCGAGGCGGTGCCGGCGATATGGCCGACCGGCTCCATTGCAATGGCGCTGAAATTCGCCGCGATCAGGCCGAGCAGCGCCATGGCTGCGGCCAGCATCACCATGAAGACCGCGAGATTGTCGATCCCCGAGGCGAGCAGCACGGCGTGGAGCGCACTGATCGCGGTGAAGGCGATCAGGGCACCATGCGACAGGCGGCGCTGACCCCAGCGCATCACCAGTTTGGAATTGATATAGCTGGTAATGCCCATGCCAAAGGCGATGCCGGCGAAGGCGAGCGGGAAACGGTCACCGAGCTCGAAATGCTCGGCGAAAATCTGTTCCGACGAGCCGAGAAACGCATACAGCCCGCTGAAGAAGGCGGCGCCGGCCAGGGTGTAGCCGAGCATCAGCCGTGTCGTCATCGCCTCGGTAAAGCCGCGCACCGATGAGCCAAAGCCCAGCTTCTGCCGGTATTCCGGGTGCAGGGTTTCGGGCATGCGAAAATGCAGCCACGCCACCAGACCGAGGGCGAACAGGAATAAAAAGCCGAACACGCCGCGCCAGGGCAGGTAGAACAGGATGAGCTGGCCGAGACCGGGCGCCAGGACCGGCACGGCCATGAAGACGGTCATCACCATCGACATCACTTCGGCCATGCGCCGGCCCGAGGTCAGATCGCGCGCAATCGCGGTCGCAATCACCCGGCAGGCTGCTGCGGCGGCACCCTGCAGCAGGCGCGCCAGAAGCAGCGTTTCGAAGCTCTGGGCAAACATGCAGGCGAGGGTGGCGGCGAGGAAAAGACCGAGCGCGCCCAGGATGACCGGCTTGCGGCCATAGGCGTCGGCGAGCGGCCCATAGATCAGCTGCGCCGCGCTGAAGCCCAGCAGATAGGCGGTGAGGACATATTGGCGGTCATTCTCGTGGGCCGTGCCGAGATCGGCGGCGATATCGTCGAGCGCTGGCAGCATCATGTCGATCGCCAGCGCGACGACAGCCGTCATCGCCACCAGCAAGGCCACCAGCTCGCCCAGGGACATGGTCGCAGGTGCGGGTGCAGGATTGGTTGCGTTTGTCATTGGAGCCCCCTCTATCCATGCGCCCTGGTCGGCACACATGCGCAAGGACAGCGATTGTTGCAAGCCGTCAGCTGCGCTGCAGGAGGAATGGGCGCAAAAAAGGGACAGGTGTATCTAACGCGCCGCCATCCCGCTTCGCCAACAGGGCGGCCACGGCGCGTGTGCGTTAAATACACCTGTCCCTTTTTACGGCCGCTATTTTACGGCTTGTAGAAAATATTGAGCTGGAAGCTCTGCGCGATCCGCTCCGCCCGGTCCATCACGGCCAGCGTCGCTGCCTCGCTCGCCCCGATCTCGCCGAGGGTCTGCCGGAACAGGCCGAGCCAGCGCTGGAAATGCTCCGGGGTGAGGCCTTTCAGCTTCATATGGACCGGCATCGGGCGGCCGCTATAGCTGCCCTCCTGCAGCAGTACCGAGCGCCAGAAGCTCTTCAGCTTCGCCAGATGCGCATCCCACTCATCGCCGATCTCGCCATTGAAGATCGGGCCCAGCATCGGATCGAGACGGACATGAGCGTAGAATTGATCGACCAGATCGGAGATCAACGCGGCATCAATGGGGCGGTTTTCATTCATCGATGCACTCTCGCCCCCGCTTCGCCTAGCCGAACACCCGGCGCAGGATGTCGGTCCCGCGCTGGACCGGATCGCGGCGGATGGCGCGTTCTTCCAGGCCGATATAATGGAACACGCCATCAATGGCGCGGCTGACGGCGTGATCGGTCACGGTGTCGCGCAGCGAGCCGGTGGCGCTTCGACCCCCGAACAGGCTGCCGAGCAGGCTCTGGCCGCCGGAGATCTGTGGCTCCACCGCATCGACCGCGCGATAGGCACCCGATCCGGTCAGCGCATTCTCCATCGAGGGGCGCAACAGGCCGGTGAGGCGGGTTTCGCTGCGGCCGCGCAGATAATCCGTCGCGGCCGTATCGCCGCCGCGCACGATCGAGACGGCATCATTGAGGCTGATGGATTGCACCGCATCGGTGAAAATGCGTCCGGCCTCGGGCATCGCGGCTTCGGCAGAGCGGTTGATGCGCAATTCCAGATCATCCACCGGGCCCGACATGCCGACACGGCGCAGCTGGGTCTGCAGGCTGGCGATATTACGCGGCAGCGGGATGTGAACCGCCGGATCGGCGAAAAATCCGTCCGACCGGCCCAGTCGCTGGGTCGCCAGGCGCGCGGCCGTTTCCAGCGCAGCGCGAATGCCCGAACGGGCATCGCCCTGGCTCAGGCGGCCATAGCTCTGCGCGAAGGCCGGAGCGGCCAGGGTCAGGGCAAGGGTCGAAAAGATGAATTGGCGTCGCAGCATAACAGTCCTCCAGCGTCCTTGATGGCAGGGCCTGCTTGAACCGGACTTGAACAGCCCGGCCGCCCGGCCCGTCAGGCCTTCTTGACGAATTCCGACTTGAGCTGCATCGCGCCGACGCCCTCAACCCGGCAATCAATATCGTGATCGCCCTCGACCAGGCGGATATTCTTCACCTTGGTGCCGACTTTCACCACAAAGGACGAGCCCTTGACCTTGAGGTCCTTGATCACCGTGACGCTGTCGCCATCGACCAATTCCGTCCCATTGGCATCGCGCCAGACCGGCCCGGTATCGGCAGCGGCCGTCGCCGACCACTCATGCGCACACTCAGGACAGACCAGCAGCGGACCGTCCTCATAGGTATAGGCGCATTCGCATTTCGGGCAGGGGGGTAGTTCGGACATGGGTGACGCTCCGGCGGTAAAAACTGAACGCAAGCGGCATAAGCCCTTCGCCCCGCGATGTCGATGCGGCAACGGGACATGGTCCGGCGTCCAGCCGGTGCGTGTCCCGACTGGGGTGAGTAAACCACCACGCAAAACGGGACACGCACCGGCGAAGCCGGACCATGTCCCGGGCGCTATCCCCCCGTGAAGTAACGTCCCACGCCATCGGTCTCGGCCTGGCCGAGCGCTTCGAGCACGCCGAGCATGTCGCTGACGCGGTCGATCTCGGCGTGGGTATGCGCTATTCCCCGTCCAGGTCGAGCGGTAACTCGATCTCCTTCATGATCCGGTCGGTCTCCGACAGGATTTTGATGATGCGCTGATAGTGCTGGATATCGGCAAATTCCAAGGCCCGGCCCTTGCGATCCTTGAGCCATTTCTGGGCCGGTTGATAGCCGCCGATATAGAAATCCCAGCTGATTTCCAGCACGCCCGCGAAGCGTTGTGTCTTGTTGATCCAGACATCGCCGAGGCCGTCCTTGGTCGCGGTGAAGGTTGGCTTCTCCACGGTGCCGTCGCCATCGCCTTCGAAGGGATAGGGCGTATCGCCGATAGCGGCCGGTTCCATGAGGTGGAGATGGCGGAGTTGAGTGCCTTTTTCCGAAACGGCCCAGAATACGTCAGGCGTTTTCGGCCATGGGATGCGGGGAAAGTCGACCTTCAGGAATTCTGAGTAGGTCTCCCGATAAACGGGACAATGCAATACACCGTAGATATAGTCGAAAACCTGCAATTCCCCTGGCTCTCCATGGTGAGGGTCAGCAGCCCGCCGCTTCAACTCAGCATACAGCTTGGGTTCAAAATTTATTCGACGTGATTGGTCAAGTTCACCGTCACCTGGATGAAGGTAGAGTGGTAAATTCATAGCGTTGGTTGAGGTCGTACCCGACAAAAAAATCGCTTCCGATTGCTGTCTGGTCACAAACACGTGAGCAAATGCGTAGTCACGCACTTGCTTGGTCACTAACAGGCCAACATTTTCATCTCGGAGATAATGTTCCATCACGTCGGACCTGTTGCGTTCAATCAATTTGGAATCGCCATAAATAAATGATCTTTCAAAGGGGCGATAAGTAATTGGTTGAACAAGTGCGGCGTCGAAATCCCCTGACTTTCTGACTATTTGACGTTCGAGTTCAACGGCATCTGAGGCGATCAGAGTTTTGTCGGCCCCAGTGACCACTCCATTGGAATATGTTGGCATGAACTCACCCAAGCCAATGCCGGCCTGCCAATCCGGCTCCCGGTCATAATCCCACGGGCGAAAATAGTAGCGTGGCGACTCAATGCGGAGCCGACGCCAAGTGGTGTCCGTCAACGTGCCCGCTTGAAGCGCCTGGTGTTTGTCGACTCGAGATCCGAAAATGTCCTGCCGAAAGACCTCAGCCAACCGATCACGATTGCCTGACCGACTCCTAGTAGCGATAATTACAGCCACACCCGGCTTAATATCAAAGACATTTGCATCACGAGGCGCTCCGGGCGGCACCTCTTTCTTCTGGGAACTCCCATGAAGGTCGAGAATCCATATCTTGTCGAACGTCTTTAATAGATGCCAACGCATCCCCCGAAATGTCGGATTGTCGAGATAACCGTGATTGGTAATAAAACCGACGACACCTTCGCCATTTTTTTCGATCAGGTGCGAAGACATTCGAATGAACTTAACATATAGATCGTTTAGCCATTTCGGGTTGCGCTCCTGCAACCGTTGTCGCCCGCCGGGCTCCTTTTTGTAGTCGTCCATGAGCTCACCCAACCAGCCTTCGGACTTGCCACCCTCGCCCAGATAAGGTGGGTTGCCGACGACGCACATGATTGGCATATCGCGCTTGATGGTGTTGGCACCCTTGGCCTCTTTGGACAGCCATTGCGTGAACGGCAAAGTCTGGTTGACGGGCTCACCTTCCTCCAGGGAGTTGGTCAAATACACTGACAGGCGCGGTGGCGTGCCAGAGGGCTTGTATCCGAGTTCCGTCAAAATCATATCGAGCTTCATATGGCACATCGCATAGGACGCCATGAGCAGCTCGAAGCCGTGTAGACGCGGTATCAAATCCTGCTCGATATATTGCGACCACATGCCGGGCGCGACTCCCTTTACCTTCGGGGCGATTTGTTTGACCACCTCCGCCAGAAAGGTTCCGGTACCAGTCGCTGGATCGAGAATCTGAACTCGGTGGACATCTTTGCTTTCGATAGCGTTTTCGCCAGATTTTCGTAGCTTTCCAGCCTTCGTTAGCGCCCGCTGGCCGGTGTCGAGTTGGACCGACACCTTCGATGTGTCAGCCAAACCGTCAGCGAGACCGAATTCGGTTTTCAAGACCTCATCCACCGCGCGCACGATGAAATTGACCACCGGCTCGGGCGTATACCAGACGCCGCGGGCCTTGCGCTTGGCCGGATTATAGGCTGACAGGAAAGTCTCGTAGAAGTGCAGGAAGGGGTCGTTCTGGCCGGTCAGCTGGCCGAAATCGGCCATGATCGCCTTCAGATCACAGGCGAGGAAAATCTTGGCGAGATCGTCGATGATCCAGGCGATGCGGTCGTCCAGCTCCGGTCCGGCAATATAGCCAAACAGGCTGCGCAGGAACGGGTTGGACTTGGGCAGCAGCTCGAGCGCCTCGGTGCGGCTGAATGTGTCGAGCGTATCGTCGTGCAGCCGCGCGGCAAACAATCCATAGGCGATGGTCTCGGCATAGAGGTCGGCGAAATCGGCTGGCGTGATATCGTGGATCAGGTGTTGTTTGAACGCCTCGTATTGCCCGACGAGTTCGCTGTCGGGTTCATCCCTGAGATCGACCACGAGTGCCTTGCCCATCATGTCCTTGATCAGCGCAGCCTTGCCGGCCATCATTTCCGCGAGCCTTTTCGAGGAATGGATCGTGCGAGGCTGTTGCCGGACGAAGTCGCGCAGCTGGGCATTCAGGGCGTCAAACTCTTCCGGCTTCGGCTGCACGCCCATCAGATAGTCGCCGATGGAAATCGACCGGATGAGTTCGCCTTCGCGGTAGAATTCGAAATCGAGTCCGTTGGTGTAGACGAGGTTGGCGAAGCCTTTGCGGTAACGCTGCTTCTGCTCAACGCTATAGCCCTTGAGCGCCTTGAGGTCCTTGTCGAGATCCTTCGCCTCACAATGCCCGACGGGGATGCCCTTGCGTTCAAAAATGAAATCCGGTGCGCCAACCGCGACGCGTTTCGGCTCGTTGATGACGCTGACCTCGTCATCCAGGCTCGAAAACAGATCGCGTAGCGCGGGGCGATAGCTGTGTTCAGTTGCCTGCCCGGTGGCGTGCACCGCGCGGATTGCCGCAAAATAGGTTTCGATCGCGCTCATCTTCTACCTTCGATTGCCAACAGATTGCTCGAGCGAGTGAAGCGCGCGCCGCGCGCAACGCCAAGGGGTTTTTTCACGAGGCGCCAGCCTTGAGGTGATCGCGCCAGGCCGTCACCAGCTCCGCCCCCTTCGGGGGCACCTCTTCCATCAAGGAAGAGGAGGGTGGTGGGTCTGGTGAGGATGACGGGCGCGACGGTTGGCGCCAAAGGACTTATCCCCACCCCGTTGCCGGTGTGCGAGACTTACAGCGCTCTTTGAACCCGTGAAATATCCACCCGCGCCCGGCGATCCGCCGGTCGCACCCGCATGCCCGCCCGGCGCGCGCGGGTCATCATAGTTGTAGTAGTAGGAGACGCTTTTCCCGTTTTTATCAGAAATTGCCGCTCAGACGTTGAAGCGGAAATGCATCACATCGCCATCATGGACGACGTATTCCTTGCCCTCGGCGCGCATCTTGCCCGCTTCCTTGGCGCCGGACTCACCATTGCAGGCGACGAAATCGTCGAAGGCGATGGTTTCGGCGCGGATGAAGCCTTTTTCGAAATCGCCATGGATGACGCCGGCGGCCTGCGGTGCGGTCCAGCCTTCATGGATGGTCCAGGCGCGGGCCTCTTTCGGGCCGACGGTGAAATAGGTCACCAGGTCGAGCAGTTTGTAGCCGGTGTGGATCAGGCGATCGAGACCGGCTTCGTGCAGGCCGAGTTCCTCGAGATATTCCTCACGCTCTTCATTGGCGAGCATGGCCAGTTCGGCTTCGATCTTGGCCGAGATGACGACGGCTTCAGCACCTTCCTCGGCGGCACGCTTGGTGACGATGTCGGAATAGGCATTGCCGGTGGCGGCATCGTCTTCGCCGACATTGGCGATGAAGAGGACCGGCTTGGTGGTCAGGAGCTGCAGGCCCCGCCAGGCTTTCTCCTCATCCTTGGGCACTTTGGCGAAGCGGGCAGGGCGGCCCTCGACCAGCTGCGCCAGCGCCAGATCGATCAGCGGCAGGATGGCCTTGGCTTCCTTGTCGCCAGACTTGGCTTTCTTTTCGAGGCCCGCCTTGCGCTTTTCCAGGCTTTCCATATCGGCGAGCATCAGCTCGGTCTCAACGGTTTCCAGATCGGCGAGCGGATCGATCTTGCCGGCCACATGGGTGATGTCGTCATCGTCGAAACAACGCAGCACATAGGCGATCGCATCGGTCTCGCGGATCGTGGCGAGAAACTTGTTGCCCAAGCCTTCACCCTTCGAGGCGCCTTCGACCAGGCCGGCAATATCGACGAAATTCATCTTGGCCGGCAGGATTTCCTTCGAGCCGGCGATCTCGGCCAGCTTGAGCAGGCGCGGTTCGGGCACGGCAACATCGCCGACATTCGGCTCGATGGTGCAGAAGGGATAATTCGCAGCCTGGGCCGAGGCGGTCTGCGTCAGGGCGTTGAACAGGGTCGATTTGCCGACATTGGGCAGACCGACGATACCGCATTTGAAACCCATGATGCTTGTCCTCTTGATGTCCTGGCCTGGCGTCGAATTTACGGCGCGGGAGCCTTGTGTGTCACACGTGTCTGGAAGGCGTCGAACTCGCCGGATGCGAGCAGGTCGATGGAATCCGCGATGGCGTCAAGCAGGTCGATCAGCCAGGGCTCGTCATGCTTGTCGAAATCGGACAGGACATAATCGGTGACGCGGTTGCGATCGCCGGGGTGACCAATGCCGATACGGCCGCGGCGAAAGTCCGGGCCGAGCTGCTGGGTCACGGATTTGATGCCGTTATTGCCGGCCGCGCCGCCGCCGGTCTTGAGCCGGAACTTGCCCGGATCGAGATCGAGCTCGTCATGGAAGACGACGACATTGTCAGGCGCGACCTTGTGGAATTTCGCCGCTGCAGCGACGCAATTGCCGGAATTATTGTAATAGGTCTGAGGCTTGAGCAGGAGCAGTTTTTTCGGACCGGCGGCGGTGGAGACTGTCAGCTCCGAGCACAGGCCCTGGAAGCGCTTGCGCCAGGGACCGGCGCTCCAGGCCGCAGCGATGATGTCCATCGTCATGAAGCCGACATTGTGCCGGTTGCGCAGGTATTTGCCTTCCGGATTGCCGAGACCGGCCAGGATCAACATGGGGTCGCCTCGCCGTGTCCGTCGCGGACGCGATAGGGATTCTCATGGCCGAGCTTCAGGGCCGCCAGCGGCGTATCGATCGCGCGGCCGGGCGTGCCGGCCGTGCGCTCAAACGGTGCGAAGGGCAGGATCAGACTGTCGAGCCGGGTCATGCGGTCCAGCAGGCGCAATTGACCGGCCGGCGCGGTCGGCTCGGCATCGGCCGCGATCAGCTTGGCCAGGGCCTCTTTCTCGATACAGGTGCGGGCCGAGAACTGTTTCAGGCAGACGCCATAGGCGCCGGCCAGCCAGGCTTGCCATTCCGATTGCGCAATCGCGTCAACGCCGGCGCTCAGGGTGCGGCCATCAGCTTCGAAGGCCGCGGGATAGGCCAAGGCTGCGCCTTCAATGCCGGGCAGAAGCGATTTGAAATCGGCGCAGAAACCGGCCTGGAATTGGGCGGCAATCTGCGGTGCATCGAGGCCGGTCCGCAGCAGGAGGGCGCAGCGGCGCAGCCACCAGACCGAGCCGGCATGATACCAGGTCGCTGATCCGGCCGCCGGTTGGTCCGCGGTGCGGCCGAGATAGGCAGCCAGCGCGCTCCAGATCGTGCCATCGGGCTGGCGGGCATAGATCGGGCCGGGCAGGCAACGGGCCTGCCAAAGCAATTCGACCGCGCCGGCCGATAGGCCCGCACGGTCGAATAATTCCTGGGCAGGGAGAAACCAGTTCGCCAAATAGGCTAGCGTCCTGTCTTGCACCCCAACCCCCGCTTGGTCTGCGAGGATTACTCCTCGCCGCCTTCTTCGGTCTCGACTTCGGCTTCGGCGTCGCCGTCTTCCTCATCCAGCTCGGTGAGAACAGCGCGTGAGCCCTGAAGCGTCGCGATGGTGAAGTCGCGGGTGATGGTTGGCTTGACGCCCTTCGGCAGGGTGACCGCCGACATGTGAACCGAATCGCCGATTTCCAGACCGGTCAGATCGACCTCGATATATTCCGGAATGGCAGAAGCCGGGCAAAGCAGCTCAAGATCGTGACGGACGATATTGAGGACGCCGCCACGCTTCAGGGCCGGGCAGGCCTCTTCATTTTCGAAGCGAACCGG
>TARA_R110000868_G_scaffold720_1_pt1 | contig 24054 bp, 21 predicted proteins | sample TARA_R110000868 | Tara Oceans TARA_R110000868 (sample SAMEA4397489) | marine metagenome | biome: Polar Biome; feature: [SRF] surface water layer (ENVO:00010504); material: water (ENVO:00002006), including particulate matter (ENVO:01000060) such as... | depth 5 m | reverse complement strand
GGATTTACCATTTTAAAACGCTCTGAGGTTCTTGGTTTAATTACGCAGCATACCTTTTGTTTGGCAGTAGCAGGAACGCATGGAAAAACTACCACAACCAGTATTTTGGGGCATTTATTGTTTGAGTGTAATGTGCCTTTAACTGCATTTTTAGGAGGGATAAGTGAAAATTACAATTCCAATTTAATTCTGAAAGGAACTGAGGTGTCGGTTGTAGAAGCTGATGAGTTTGATCGTTCATTTTTAACCTTATCACCAGACATTGCTTGCATCACATCTATGGATGCCGATCATTTGGATATATACGGAGATGCTTCACATTTAATTCAAGCATTTGAAGATTTTTCAAAACGAGTAAAATCCAACGGAAAACTATTTGTAAAAAACGGACTTCCATTACAAGGAATAACATATGGAATTGAAGACAACTCTGATTATTCCGTTCAAAATATTAAAATAATAAATGGTTCTTATGTTTTTGATGTTAAAACACCAAAACAAGTACTAAAAGATTTTCAATTTAACCTGCCTGGTAGACATAATCTGTCGAATGCATTAATAGCCTTGGCGATGGCTGTAGAGTATGGTTGCCCTCACCAGCAGCTCGCCAAAGCTTTAGCATTATACAAAGGGGTTAAAAGACGTTTTACCTATCACATTAAAACAAATGATTTTGTTTTTATTGATGATTATGCCCATCATCCCGAAGAAATTAACGCAGTTTATCAAGCCGTTAGAGAAATGTATCCTGAAAAAAAGGTGCTAGCTATTTTTCAGCCCCATTTATATAGCAGAACGAGAGATTTTGCCGATGAATTTGCAAAAAGCTTATCACAGTTTGACGAAATTATGCTATTGGATATTTATCCAGCTAGAGAAGTACCGATTGAAGGAATCACATCTAAATGGTTATTGGGTAAAATAAAAAACCCAAACAAACAGCTTGTAAATAAAGAAGATATGATGTCTGAAATTCATAAGAGTAAGACTCAAATTCTACTTACGATTGGAGCTGGAGATATTGGAGAAGAAGTTAAACATATTAAAAAAGAATTTAGCATTGCGAGTTAACTGGAATTACATAAAAATGATAGCATTGCTTGGTGTAGTAATAGTTTTAGTTGCCTTTGCCACAGTGAGGAATGAAACACGTAAAGTGTCTGAGTTTGATATTCACTTTATAGGAGAAAGTAATTTGTTCGTTACTCATGAGACTGTTAGTAAATTGTTAATACAAAATATCCATAGTGTTAAGAATATGACTAAAGAAACTTTAGATTTGAATCAATTAGAAAAGACCCTAAATTCTAACCCAATGATCAAATTGGCTCAAGTATATGTTACTGTAAATGGTACGGTTAAGGCTGATATTGAACAAAAAACACCGATTGCAAGGGTAAGCACCACGGAGTCTTATTATGTAGATGACGACGGTTTTTATATGCCATTGTCAAGTAATTTTACGGCAAGGGTTCCATTAGTTACTGGTTATGTTAAGAAGGATAATTTAAAAAATGTTTATACAGTTGCCAAAAAAATCAGAAATGATGACTTTCTAATGAAAAATGTAATTGAAATCCATCAAAACCCAGATAGTACTATTTCTTTAAAACTGCGTCAATGTGATTTTTTAGTGCAATTGGGCGACATTGGTTTTTTAGAAAAAAAAATAAATAACCTTAAAGCGTTTTATCAAAAAAACCTACAGGAGAAGACGCTTAATAATTATAGTAAAGTCAATTTAGCATTTGACAACCAAGTAGTATGTACCAAAACGTAAACAATGGAGCATAATTTAGCAGTAGGATTAGACATAGGGACCACAAAGATTGTGGCAATGATTGGTCGTAAAAATGACTATGGTAAAGTAGAGATTTTAGGCATTGGAAAATCTAAAAGCCTGGGAGTGCATCGTGGTGTAGTAAATAATATTACACAAACAATCCAGTCCATTCAGCAAGCTGTTTTAGAAGCAGAAACTGCTTCAGAAATTAAAATTGAAGGTGTTACAGTGGGTATTGCAGGTCAACACATTAGGAGTTTGCAGCACAGTGATTATATCACCAGATCAAATTCTGAAACGGTCATTGATGAAAATGATATCGATAAGCTTATAAATCAGGTTCACAAGTTAGTAATGCTTCCAGGTGAGGAAATCATTCATGTATTGCCACAAGAATATAAAGTAGATGGGCAAGCCGAAATTAAAGAGCCTATTGGCATGTATGGAGGTCGTTTAGAAGCAAATTTTCATGTGGTGGTTGGTCAAGTATCTTCCATAAGAAATATTGGTCGTTGTGTGCAAAGTGCAGGTTTAAACTTAGAAGGCATCACTCTAGAACCCCTAGCATCTGCAAACGCAGTACTAAGTCAGGAAGAAAAAGAGGCTGGTGTGGCATTAATTGATATAGGTGGTGGAACGACTGATTTAGCCATTTTTAGAGATGGTATAATTCGTCATACTGCCGTCATTCCTTTTGGAGGAAATGTTATTACTGAAGATATAAAAGAGGGCTGTTCCATTATTGAAAAACAGGCAGAGTTGTTAAAAATCAAATTTGGTTCGGCTTGGCCAGGAGAAAATAAGGATAACGAAATTGTATCGATTCCAGGATTACGAGGCAGAGAACCTAAAGAAATTACCTTAAAAAATCTTTCAAAAATAATACATGCCCGTGTTGTTGAAATTATTGAACAAGTTTATGTAGAAATTAAAAATTACGGTCACGAAGAACAGAAGAAAAAATTAATAGCAGGTATTGTTTTAACAGGAGGAGGAAGCCAGTTAAAACATTTAAAGCAGTTGGTTGAATATATTACAGGAATGGATACAAGGGTTGGGTTTCCAAATGAACATTTGGCCGGAGATAGTGATGATGATGTTACAAGCCCGTTATATGCTACCGCTGTTGGATTGGTGCTTGATGGTTTAAAGCGTCAAGAACGAAAACGAATGGAGCAAATTGAGCAAACCAAACAACAGGATATAAAACCAAATGAAATTATTGAAGAAAAACCAGTAAAGGAAAGACGTTCGTTTCTTGATAAATTAACAGAACGGGTCAAAGACTTTCTAGATAACGCAGAATAAAAGCAAAACCATCCATTGAATAACATAAAAGAAAATTTAGTATTAATACCAGTAAAACAGAATTTATGAGCAGCAAAAAAGAATTCGAAAGTATTGCATTTGATTTGCCCAAAAACCAATCGAATGTCATTAAAGTTATTGGTGTTGGAGGTGGAGGCAGTAACGCCATCAATCACATGTTCCAACAAGGCATTAAAGGAGTAGACTTTTACATCTGTAATACAGATGCCCAAGCCCTTCAAAATAGTGGAGTTCCCAATAAAATTCAATTGGGTGTTAATTTAACCGAAGGGCTAGGAGCTGGAGCTAATCCGGATATCGGAGAGCAATCGGCCTTAGAAAGTTTTGATGACATTACCAATATGTTAGACTCAAATACCAAGATGGTGTTTATAACAGCCGGAATGGGTGGTGGAACCGGTACAGGTGCCGCACCTATTATAGCAAAAATGGCTAGGGATTTAGATATTTTAACCGTTGGAATTGTAACGATGCCATTTCAGTTTGAAGGGAAAATGCGTATTGAACAATCACAACAAGGCATTGAAAATTTAAGAGGGGTTGTAGATTCTTTAATTGTAATTAACAATAATAAACTTCGGGAGGTTTATGGAAATCTTGGATTTAAGGCAGGATTTTCAAAAGCCGATGAGGTATTAGCCACAGCTGCTCGTGGTATTGCAGAAGTTATAACGCACCATTACACTCAAAACATCGATTTACGCGATGCCAAAACTGTGTTAAGTAATAGTGGAACGGCTATTATGGGGTCTGCTTTGGCATCTGGACAAAACCGTGCTCAAGAGGCCATCAGAAAGGCATTGGATTCGCCATTACTTAATGATAATAAAATAACTGGAGCGAAAAATGTATTGCTGCTTATCGTTTCAGGATCTGATGAAATTACCATTGATGAAATAGGCGAAATTAATGATCATATTCAAAACGAAGCTGGTCATGGCGCTAATATTATCATGGGGGTAGGTGAAGACGAATCTCTAGAAGAATCCATTGCTGTAACAATAATCGCCACTGGTTTTAATGTAGAACAACAAGACGAGATCTCAAATACAGAAGCAAAAAAGGTAATACATTCCTTAGAAGATCAAGAATTAAGCCCTAAAGATCGCGAACCGGTAATAATTGCACCAATTGTTGAATTAAAAGAGAAAAAAGAATCATCTGTATTTAAACATGATTTAGAAGATGCAGAAGAGGAACATGATGATAAAACTGATGCGAGAACCAGTTTGGATAAGAAAAAGAGTATCGATTTTTCAAATGAAATGGATTTGATTCCATCCTCCGAACTTATTAAAAACATTAAGGTGGTTTATGATGAAGTAAGGGCCAATTTTGAAGAGGAAGATGATTTTATTATTAAACCAGCAACAATTAGATCTACTCAAACTAAAACTGTAGAAGATGACATTGAAGAAGAGCAACAGATCACATTAACATTTGATTTACCATTATCAAATAGTGAGGTTGTCAATACTCATGACGACGATACAGTTGAATATAAGCTTGATGATGAGGTTAAAAAGATTTCGGTAAACGATTATGTAGAACTTATAACGGTTACAGAATCAAACGAAAAAGGGGACGTTAGATACGCCTTAGACGACTATATTGAAGTAGAATCTAAAATGAACAAAAAGCAACCCAATATCAAGGAAGAACTTATTGAGGGCTATGATCAAGAAATAGTTTTTGAGAAGAAAGTAATTTCAAATGCTATTGTCGAAGACTCGGATAATGAGATTGACCCAATGAACAGTCCTATTTCAGATATGCTTAAAGAACGAGCCGCAGAGCGAAGACGAAAAATGAAGGACTTTAATTATAAATTCAATAATGCCAAGATTGATGATATTGAAAAAGTACCCGCCTATAAGCGTCAAGGTGTAGATTTAAAAGAAGTAAAACACTCTTCTGAAACAGACATATCAAGAACCAGTATTGGTCTTGACGATAATGATGAAATCCAGCTAAGAAGTAATAATTCGTTTTTACATGACAATGTTGATTAAAATAAAAACTGTTTAGTACACATGTTTTAATCAAACCTGGAAAGCTTCCCTCAGCTTTTCGGGTTTATTTTTATTTATAAAATTTATAATCCAGATAGTCCAAATCTTATTTTCTTAGTATCTTCGCACTTTATTAATTAGTTATAATAAAAATGAGTTTACAAGACGATATTATGACCGCAATGAAAATTGCAATGAAGGACAAAAACACGACTGCTTTAACGGCTTTAAGAGCTGTTAAATCGGCTATTTTATTAGCTCAGACAGAAAGTGGTGCTAAAGAGGAATTAACTCAAGAGCAAGAACTTAATTTACTTCAAAAACAAGTTAAGCAACGTAAGGATAGTGCATCAATTTTTTTAGAACAAGGTAGGGAAGACCTAGCCGATCCAGAATTGGCGGAAGCGGAGATTATTAGTCGGTTTTTGCCAGAGGCAATGAGTGAGGGGGACATAACGAAAGTTGTTGTAGCAGCCATTCAAAAAACAGGAGCGCAAGGAATGAAAGATATGGGGAAAGTGATGGGGATTGTTAGTAAAGAATTGGCAGGAAGGGCAGATGGTAAAACCATATCAAACATCGTTAAAGCAAAATTAGTGTAATCTAAAATATTAAGTTACCTAAAAAATAAGGCATAAAAGGGCTGCGTAGTTCAACTGGATAGAATATCAGATTTCGGCTCTGAGGGTTGGGGGTTCGAATCCCTTCGCGGTCACTGTAAACTCAAACTTTTTTAAGTTTGAGTTTTTTTATGACTTATATTTACTCTGAACTGGTTTAAACTTTTTTGATTGAAGCGAAAAATAGAGATTTTTTAATCAATTGAAGTCTTTTTTGAACTGCATAGCATCGCTACGGAGGAATAAAAAGGCAAAAAGGGAGTGAAAAATATCATTTTGTAGCCAATTGAAAAAAGTTTAAACCAGTTCTCTAAGTAAATTATAATTTCAATATTTTATTTGACTAATTAAATTCATAAAACAAATTTATAAATCGTAATATGTTAACTGTTTTTTACGTAGAAAGGTACACATTAGGTAGTAAAATTATTCTTGGAATATTCATTACGATCTTGTTATTGCTTCTATTGCAATTTGCGTTGAAAATGTTAGAAATGGTCTATGTTTTAAGGCGTAAGAAACCATTTTTTGTTCATTTATATCTTTTTTTTAGAAAACTAAATCTTGAACAAAAATCAATATTGGAAAACCAATTTTCCTTTTATAATAAGTTAGATAAAAAACACAAAATGTATTTTGAGCACAGAGTGACATCTTTTATAAATGATAAAGATTTTATAGGTAGAAATGGTATTAAAATTTCGGATGAGATAAAAGTTTTAATTTCATCAACAGCGGTTATGCTGACCTTTGGTTTTCGAGATTTCTATATTGGTCTAATCAATAAAATTATAATTTATCCTGAAAAATTTTATTCCAAAATCAGTAACGAATATCATAAAGGTGAGTTTAATCCTAAATTAAAAACACTTGTTATTTCTTGGGAAGACTTTAAAATGGGTTATCAATTATCTAAGGACAATATTAACCTAGGTATTCATGAATTTATTCATGCAATTCATTTAAATAGTTTAAATGAGCGAGATATAAGTTCTACTATTTTTAGTGACTCCTTTCATGAATTAACAGAAATGCTTGCGCATCATAAAACACTTAGGGAACAATTAATTGCATCTAAATATATAAGAAAATATGCCTTTACTAATCAATTTGAGTTTCTGGCAGTTATAATTGAAAGTTTTATTGAAACGCCACAAGAATTTAAATCACATTTTCCAAAGGTGTATTTTAAAATCCGTCAAATGCTTAATTTTAATTTCGCTGGGTATTAATGCTTTTTTTATGAGGCTTTTACAGCCTTGCCATTTTTGAATTTTCCTAAAATAATAACCTCTTTGCTTCTTTCATATTCTTTCGCAGCACGATACATTTGATCACTATTATCTCGTCTTATTTTTACTCCACTATTCGAGTTTTTGTTTCTAATTTCAATGTAATATCCGTCTTTCAGCTCTGCTGGTTTAGTTGCAGGTCTTCCCATAATTAATAAACTTTTTAAGGACTATAAACATCAATGTTTTTAACCCAATTATTATATTTAAATTTTTGATTATCACTAAGTAGTTTTTAATCAAGTCTCGCAATATAGTTAAAACAAAATAAAATGAAGTCTCAAAAACGAGTTAAAGTATATTATTTTGTTATTCTACAATAGTTGCTTTCGATTAAAATAAAAAAGTGTCTTTCACTAATTAAATAGTGCTAACGAATTATTCTTGAAATTATTACAAATTAATACTATTAAATGTAATTAAAACTTAACGCTTTGAATATGAAATAAAAAAATTTGAATGTCCGTAATTTGTCATAAGTCTGAAAGTACAATAATTTTGTCATTCCGACAAAGGAGGAACCGCATTGGTTTTCAATGGATTCTTCATTTCGTTTCACTCCATTCTGAATGACAAAAGTGGTATTATGAATGAATACGGACATTCAATAAAAAAATAAAGCCTTCTCAAGAATTAGCTAGAGTTCTTAAATTCTTAATAGTTTCAGATGGGTCAGTGCTCTTAAACACAAAACTTCCCGCAACTAAAACATCAGCACCTACTTCAATTAATTCTTTGGCGTTTTTGTTAGTGACGCCACCATCAATTTCAATGAGTGTAGAAGCGCCTTTTCTAATAATGAGTTCTTTAAGTTGTTTAACTTTGTTGTACGTATTTTCTATAAAACCTTGTCCTCCAAATCCTGGGTTCACACTCATAATAAGGACCAAATCAATATCGTTAATTGTGTCTTCTAAAAGACTTATATTCGTATGCGGATTTATGGCAACTCCTGCTTTCATACCTTCAGCTTTTATGGCCTGCAATGTTCTATGTAAATGCGTGCAAGCTTCGTAATGTACTGTTAATATATTACTGCCTAAATCAGCAAATGTTTTAATATATCTATCAGGTTCAACAATCATTAAATGAACATCAATGGTCTTTGTTGCATGCTTTGTAATCGCTTTTAAAACGGGCATGCCAAATGAAATATTAGGCACAAATACACCGTCCATAACATCAATGTGAAACCAATCGGCTTCACTTTGATTTACCATTTCTATATCATGTTGAAGGTTACCAAAATCGGCCGCAAGTATTGAAGGTGCAATTAGTTTAGAACTCATTGTAAAGTATTGTTGTAAAGTTTCTGCAAATATAGAAAAGTCTTTTAGAAAGTCCCTTTCCAAAGGAAAGGGATTTAGGGTGGGGCTAAAAACAAACCCTCGGTAATCAGCCGAGGGTTCTTTCATCAATCAAAAAACGAACAGTTATATGAAACTGTTTGTTACTGTAATAGAATACAAATATAGTTATCCTAAATATGTTTTTAAAATTTTACTTCTAGAAGTATGTTTTAGGCGTCTTATTGCTTTTTCTTTTATTTGACGAACGCGTTCGCGTGTTAAGTCAAAGGTCTCGCCAATTTCTTCCAAAGTCATTGGGTGTTGATTCCCTAACCCAAAGTATAACCGAATAACATCAGCTTCACGAGGTGTTAGTGTTTCTAATGCACGCTCAATTTCAGTACGTAACGATTCGTGTAATAACTCTTTATCTGGATTTGGAGATTCACCACTGTTCAATACGTCGTATAAGTTAGAGTCTTCTCCTTCAACTAAGGGTGCATCCATACTTACGTGACGTCCAGAGTTTTTCATAGACTCCTTAACATCGTTAATGGTCATGTCCAATTCCTTAGCAATTTCTTCAGCAGAAGGTGGACGTTCATGACTTTGCTCAAGAAAAGCAAAGGTTTTGTTAATCTTATTAATAGAGCCAATTTTGTTCAAAGGCAAACGTACAATACGCGATTGTTCAGCCAAAGCCTGTAAAATCGATTGACGAATCCACCAAACGGCGTAGGAAATAAATTTAAAACCACGCGTTTCATCAAAACGTTGAGCCGCTTTAATTAATCCTAAATTACCTTCATTGATTAAATCTGGTAATGTTAACCCTTGGTTTTGGTATTGCTTAGCTACCGATACTACGAAACGTAAATTAGCTTTTGTTAATTTTTCTAAAGCAAGTTGATCTCCAGCTTTAATACGTTGTGCTAATTCTACTTCTTCATCTGCGGTAATTAAGTCAACTTTTCCAATTTCTTGTAAATATTTGTCTAACGAAGCGGTTTCTCTGTTGGTTACCTGCTTCGTAATTTTAAGTTGTCTCATGTAATGGTCTCCTAAATTTTTAAGTGAATTTTCTTTACTAAGTGGTTATACGTAATAAAGATTGTTTTTGTTACAAAAAATTTTAATTTTAATTAAATTTTTATCGTTTAAGTTAAGTTCACTCATCATTTTGTAGCAAATGGAAAAAGTTTAAACCAGTTCATTATAAAGATTAAAGAAAATCAATCTTCTTTTTTATTCTTCTCTTGGTCTTCTATCGTCACGACGGTTATCACGTCCACGATTGTCTCTACCGCGATTATCACGAGAACCTCTACTATCTCTTGGTGGTCTTGCCACATAACCTTCAGGTTTTGGTAAAATAGCTTTACGAGAAACTTTCTCTTTGCGCGTTTTTGGGTCAACACCAAAATACTTCACATCAAAAATATCACCCATATTAACTACGTCACTTACATTTTCAGTACGTTCCCAAGCCAGTTCGCTTACGTGCAGCAACACTTCGTTTCCTGGAGCGTCCATATATTCAACAACCGCACCAAAGTCAAGCATTTTAATAACTTTAACTTTATAAGAGTTGCCAACAGTTGGTTTGAACATTAACGAATCAATTTTAGCCAATACAGCATCAATGCCTTCTTGTCCAGTCCCCAAAATTTCAACAATACCTTCTTCAGTAATTGGGTCTTCGTTAATAACGATAGTGGTTTTGGTAGCTTTTTGTAATTCTTGAATTACTTTTCCACCAGGTCCAATTAATGCACCAATAAATTCATTAGGAATGACTCTTGTAATCATTTTAGGAGCATGTGCTTTAACATCTGCATTTGGTTGTGCAATGGTTTCCGTTAATTTTCCTAAAATATGTAAACGTCCAGCTTGTGCTTGTTTTAAAGCATTCACTAAAATTTCATAAGAAAGACCTTTTACTTTTATGTCCATTTGGCAAGCTGTAATACCATCGGCAGTACCAGTCACTTTAAAATCCATATCCCCTAAATGATCTTCATCTCCCAAAATATCAGATAACACAGCATATTTTCCAGTTTCGGCATCCGAGATTAATCCCATGGCGATACCAGAAACAGGTTTTTTTAATTGTACACCAGCATCCATTAGTGCCATTGTACCAGCACAAACCGTTGCCATTGAAGACGACCCGTTAGATTCCAATACTTCTGAAACCACTCTTACTGTGTAAGGACAATCAACAGGCACCATCCCTTTTAAAGCACGTTGTGCCAAGTTTCCATGACCAACTTCACGACGCGACGTTCCTCTTAATGGGCGCGCTTCACCAGTTGAAAAGGGAGGGAAGTTATAGTGTAAATAAAAACGCTCTTCACCTTCAAACGATGGCATATCTATTTGGTTTGCTTCTCTAGAAGTTCCAAGAGTAACCGTTGCCAACGCTTGAGTTTCTCCACGAGTAAATATTGAAGAACCGTGTGTAGAAGGTAAATAATCTACTTCACACCAAATTGGTCTGATATCGGTAGTTTTACGTCCATCTAAACGCAACCCTTCATTTAATGTTAAATCTCTAACAGCTTTTTTCTCAGCTTTGTAGAAATATTTAGATACCATACCACCAAAATCAGCTAATTCTTCTTCGGTAAACGTCGCTTTTACTTCTTCTTTTATAGCCTCAAATGCAGCACTGCGTTCATGTTTTGCCGATGCAGCTCTAGCAACAGCATATACTTTATCGTAAGCTAAATCGTGTACTTTTTTAGCTAAGTCTTCATCTTCACGTTCTGGCTCGTACTCTCTAGTTTCTTTTTTGCCAAAAGCTTCAGCTAATTTTATTTGAGCAGCACATTGTACTTTAATAGCGTCATGTGCAAACTTGATAGCTTCCACCATTTCTTCTTCAGAAATCTCTTTCATCTCACCTTCAACCATCATCACAGAATCTGCAGATGCACCGATAACCATATCGATATCCGATTCTAATAATTGAGATTGTGTTGGGTTAATGATGAATTTACCATCAATTCTACCAACTCTTACTTCCGAAATTGGCGTTTCAAAAGGAATATCACTCAATTGAACAGCTGTAGATGCTGCTAAACCTGCTAAAGCATCTGGCATAACTTCTTCGTCATGAGACATTAACTGAATCATTACTTGTGTTTCAGCATGATAATCTTTCGGGAATAGTGGACGTAAAACGCGGTCCACCAAACGCATCGTTAAAACCTCACCGTCACTTGGTCTTGCTTCTCTTTTAAAGAAACCACCTGGGTATCTTCCTGCAGCAGCAAATTTTTCTCTGTAATCTACCGTTAATGGTAAAAAGTCAACATCACTTTGTTGATAGTTGGAAACAACAGTACACAAAAGCATACATTTTCCAGATTGAACAACAACAGAACCATGAGCCTGTTTTGCTAATTTTCCTGTTTCGATGGAGATTGATCGTCCATCGCCAAGGCCAATGACCTCTCTAAAAACTTTTGGAATCATAAATTTTTTAATTCTAATTAAACAATGGTCGTTGTGTTGTTGTGTGTAGTTGTTGTGTGACCAATGAAAAACTATAATAAGCTTCTTGTTTTGTGTCATTGCGAATCACGCTTTTTAGCGTGATGTGGCAATCTGTTTCTTTTTGTAAAGATTACCATGTTTCGACTGCGCTCAGCACAGGCTAGTTACACTCCTCGTAATGACATTGTAACTATGTTATATTTTAAACAAAGAGGCTGTCTTAAAAGTGTGGTTTTACGTCATTGCGAGGAACGAAGCAATCTGTAAGTTGTTAGTAATCAATCAACAGATTACTTCAATGCGTTCGTAATGACAACTTGTTTTGACTTTTAAGACAGCCTCTTTTATTTTCTTAATCCTAATTCTTTTACTATCGCACGATATCTTAAAATATCTTTCTTAGTTAAGTAATCTAGTAAAGCACGACGCTTACCAACTAATTTCACTAATGAGCGCTCTGTATTATAATCTTTACGATTGTTTTTTAAGTGTTCAGTTAAGTGATTGATTCGGTGCGTAAACAATGCAATTTGTCCTTCAGCAGTACCAGTATCGCTCTTTGCTTTACCGTGTTTTGTGAAGATTTCTTCTTTAATTTCTTTTGTTAAATACATGCTAATATTATTGTAAATGATTTTTATGTATACGAAATGGTTTCTTTCGAGCGGCAAATATAGTAATAATTAATGATTATCACGACAAAGTGATTTTATTTAATGTCATTTATCGAATGATTGAATGTCCGTATTCATTCATAATACCATTTTTGTCATTCAGAATGGAGTGAAACGAAATGAAGAATCCATTGAAAATCAATGGGATTCCTCCTTTGTCGGAATGACAAAATCATTATATTTTTCAGGCTTATGACAAATTACGGACATTCAATCGAATAAAATGAAACCCCGATAGCAATCGAGGATGGTCGTTTTTTTTATTCTCTAATCGGCTGATTTGTAATCAAATCAATGTATTTATTGATTTGATTTTTTAAATGCTTGCGTTCTGAAATAAAATCCAAGAACCCGTGCTCTAGCAAGAATTCTGAAGTTTGGAAACCTTCTGGTAATTCTTGCCCGGTAGTGTCTTTAACCACACGAGGGCCAGCAAAACCAATCAATGCACCAGGTTCTGCAATATTAATATCACCTAGCATCGCAAAAGATGCCGTTGTTCCTCCTGTTGTAGGATCTGTACATAATGAAATATACGGTATTCCTGCATCGGCCAATTGGGCTAGTTTTACAGATGTTTTGGCTAATTGCATGAGTGATAAAGCAGCTTCCATCATACGTGCTCCTCCTGATTTTGAAATAATCATGAACGGAATTTTATTTTTTAAAGCATAATTGGCTGCACGCGTTATTTTTTCTCCAACAACACTTCCCATGGAACCACCAATAAAGGCAAAATCCATACAGGCAATGACTAATTCTTTTCCTTTAGATTTTCCTACTGCACAACGAACCGCATCTTTAAGTTTTGTTTTTTCCTGTGCTGCCTTTAAACGGTCTGGATACTTTTTTGTGTCCACAAATTTTAAAGGGTCTTTTGAATCTAGGTTAGGATCTAACTCTTTAAATTTATTATTATCAAAAAGAATTTCAAAATATTCTTTACTTCCTATACGAACATGGTACCCATCTTCTGGGCTAACATAGAAATTTTTTTCTAATTCTTCGGCATCAACAATTTTTCCTGTAGGGGATTTATACCATAAGCCCCTTGGCGTGTCTTTTTTATCCTGAGTGGTAGTGGTAATTCCTTTTGTTTTTCTTTTAAACCAAGACATAGTGATTCTGGATTTTAGATGGACGATTGTAGCTATTATCAATCGTTTGCGTTAAGGATTGCTGCGATATGCTTTATAAAAGTTGTTTAAATTACAACAACATTTATAAAGATAAGGCATAAAGCCTGACCACAAAATTAAACCTTTTTTTAATTTTGTGGTAACGCCAAAGAAATTATTATAGGGTATTTACATTATTTAGATCCTCAAAGGCTTTTTTTAATCGCTCCACAAATGTTACTTCACCAGCACGTAACCAAACGCGTGGGTCGTAATATTTTTTGTTTGGAGAATCTGGCCCATCTGGACTTCCAATTTGGGATTGTAAGAAAGCCGCGTTTTTCTTCATGTAATCACGAATTCCACTCATAAAGGCAAATTGCATATCGGTATCAATATTCATTTTTATAACGCCATAGCTAATGCCTTCACGAATTTCTTCAACGGTCGAGCCTGAACCACCGTGGAATACAAAATCGATATGATTGTGACCTACCCCATATTTTTTGGTGATATAGTCTTGCGAATTTTTTAAAATTTTAGGGGTTAGTTTTACGTTTCCTGGTTTGTAAACGCCATGAACATTACCAAAAGCTGCTGCGATGGTAAATTGGTCGCTTACTTTACTTAATTCTTCATAAGCATACGCAACTTCTTCGGGTTGTGTGTATAGTTTTGAGTCGTCCACATCGCTGTTATCAACACCATCTTCTTCACCACCTGTAATGCCCAATTCTATTTCTAAAGTCATACCCATTTTGCTCATACGTTTAAGGTATTTTTTACATATCTCAATATTTTCTTCGATGGGTTCCTCAGAAAGGTCTATCATGTGAGAACTATATAGGGGTTTGCCCGTTTCTGCAAAATGTTTTTCGCTCGCATCTAGTAATCCGTCAATCCAAGGCAATAATTTTTTTGCACAATGATCGGTATGTAAAATAACAGGAACACCATAGGCTTCGGATAAGGTATGAACATGTTTAGCACCTGCAATAGCACCTGCAACAGCTGCTTTTTGGTTATCATTATTTAAGCCTTTTCCGGCATTAAATTGAGCGCCACCATTAGAAAATTGAATAATGACCGGAGCATTTAAAGTTGCTGCCGTTTCTAATACACCATTAATGGTGTCTGAACCGATAACATTTACTGCTGGTAAAGCAAATCCTTTTTCCTTTGCTAAGTTGAAAATAGCTTGAACTTCTCTACCTGTTGCAACACCAGGTTTTATATTGTGTCCCATTTTATATGAATTAGTTTATAAATATATTTAACAATTCAAAAGTAATGATTTTTTAACTATTTCGTTATGGTTTTTAAGCTTGAAACGGTGAAAACGGCACTAAAACGTTATAGTGCAATTCAGGAATTAAAATCTTAGAATGGGTAATTAATACCTATATTATATACAGCATTTCCAAAATTATAATTAGTAAACCATCTGTTTTGAGGTTGATAAAAAGGATCGTATGTTTTAAAGCCCACATCAAAACGAAACACAAAAAAACTAAAGTCGTAACGCAGACCAAGGCCAGAACCAACAGCAATGTCTTTAAGCGAATTGAACCCTGAGAATATGGCTTTTTTATCTTTTACTTCATCAAGTACATTCCAAATATTACCGGCGTCTATAAAAACGGCCCCATTTAAATTTCCAAATAAATTGAATCGCTGTTCGGCACTAAAGGCTAATTTAAAATTGGCTTCATTAAATTCGTTAGAACTTTCTGAACTTCCGGGACCTAAGCCATAAGCGGTCCAGGCGCGATTATCATTAGCTCCTCCAGCAAAGAAACTTTTGGAGAACGGAATGCTTGTTGAATTGCCATAAGGAATGGCAATGCCTGCATAACTGCGTACTGCCAATACATTTTTATTGCCTAAGTCCCAATGTTTTATAAAGTCTACTTCTGTTTTTGCAAATTGAGAATAGGCTACATTGAAAAGTTCGTACCGGTTATTGGCATCTTTTGTAAGACCTAAAAATTTTGATGCGCTTGAAATTAAATTACCTGCCAATTCTAATTTGACTCTAAAAATCGAAAAGGTTTCATCATAAAGATTTTGTCGGGTATCTTCAACTAAACTAAAGCTTGACGAAAAAATTAAATTGTTTTCTGTTAAACGCTGTTTGCGTTCATCAATGCCAGAAACGGTTTTATAATCTGAATCATTTGGATTTAAAATGGTATTATTATTTAAAACGTCACTTATAAAACTGTCAGTTTGTACCGGAAAGGCTAAATCGTCTCCATTGTTATAATTTAGTGATTTAGATATGTTATTTAGTGTTTTATAAGAGTTTTGGTACACATCAAAATAGTTTCCAATATTGAGGTTTCTAACGTATTGCACATTAAATAAATCTAATCTGTTGGTAATATTTATTGAAGGGCTCCAATTGTAATTAAAAGTACCGCTAAAAGTTTGCTTGTCTAGCCCTATATTGGTTTGGCTGGTTGTTGATAGACTAATTCTTGTGCTTGGAGACATGTATTTAGGAACAATTCTTTCTGTATTGAAGGGCGAAAGCAATCTAGGTATGGTTAATTTAAAATTTATACCAATCTCATTAATGTCAAAAAACTGATTGGTATTCCTGTTGGAGGCGTCTTTTGAAGCACCAATAGAGCCTACTCCAGATATTTCTAGGGTTTCAGCGCCTCTAAAAATATTTCTGATTGATAAACTTGGGTTAATTGCTAATCCTACAGTCTGAATATTACTTTGTGATACCTCGGCACTAAACCCTAAACTAAATTTATTAAGTGGTGTTAAAAATATATTGGTTGTTAGTGTCGAATCTGCATTTTCAATGTATTTTATATCTGGATATTTAAAGGTTCTTAATTCACTTAAATATCTATAGGAACGTGTTCTGTCAATATCTTTAAAAATATTTTTTGGGGTTATAAAAATAGCATCGGTTAATGCTTTAGGTCTATACCTCATTTTACCGATACTATAAATGGTGTAACCATTATAAATTATAGAATCTGTACGTGTTACATCTCTCTTTTCAAAGGTGCCATTAGTATAAATATTGACATCTTTTATTTTGTAAACTTTAAAAGGTACTCTTATAATAGAATCTTGATTTCTAATAGCTCTTTCTTGAATTTGAATTTCTACATTAACTTTTTTGTTGGTGTTAACCGTGTCTATTTCAAAAGCCACATAGTCCTGATTAAAATGATATACGCCCTTGTTTCGTAAACTGCTTGTAATGCGTTCGCGTTCTAATTGAAAACTGACTGTTTTGTATTGGTCGTTACGTTTTATAAAAGAATATTTTTGAATGGATCGGTATAAAGAATCGACTATAGATGGTTCATAATGTTTTGAAATGGAATCAATAATAAAAGGATCGCCGGTTTTTACAAAGTAGTCTATGTCTGCGCGTTGCGTGTCTTTTTCGCTAATTTTGTAATGTGATTCAACGTTAAACCAACCATTATTGATATAATAGTCGTTAAGACGTTTAATAGACTTTTTGGTACGTTCTTCATCAATAATTACGGGAGCCTCACCTGTTTTTTTTAGCCAACTGTTAAAACTTTTTCGTGACTCTACATATTGGTCTAATTGCTTTTTTGATAGTAATGATTCATAACGACTCCTACGCTTTGGGTTTTTATCAAGATTCGCGTTTACTATGGAATCAATATTTGGGCGCGCCAAATTATAAATGTTTAAGCGTAATGGAAAATTTAATATTTTGCTATTTGGTTTTTGATATAAAAGATTATTGATAGCCTCTGTTTTATCTTTTTTATCATTAATATAAACGGAATTTTTTGTTAGTAGGTAGTTTTTTTCCGGAACTCTTTTTACTGAATTGCAAGACGACAATAAACCTGCGGTTATTATAAAAAGGTGTAGGATGTTTAACTTAAGTTTCAAGAAAAAATTAGAATTGATTTATAAATTTAGAATTTTCGTTTTTAAATTTTGAATAGCAGCTTATGTGTCTTTCTTTTCCTCTCCAAAAATACATTATTTACTTTGAAAAAAATATTGAATGTCCGTATTCATTCATAATACCATTTTTGTCATTCAGAATGGAGTGAAACGAAATGAAGAATCTATTGAAAATCAATGCGGTTCCTCCTTTGTCGGAATGACAAAATCATTATGTTTTCAGACTTATGACAAATTACGGACATTCAAAAAAAATATTAAATAAATTGGTAAGGCTAATGGAAACAATAATTTTTTCATTTTCTTTATAACATAAAACTTAAACTTCCACATGCTTATATAATGCTATCTAAAAATCAAATAAAATCAGTAACAAGTTTAAAGCAAAAAAAATACCGATTGCAATATGGCCTTTTTATTGTTGAAGGAATTAAAACAATAAAAGAATTATTACAATCTTCGTTAGTGCTCGATATCTTATATACGACAGTTTCATTCCATATTGATGCCAAAAAAGAAGAGCTAATTTCTAAAACTGACTTAAAGAGAATTAGTTTTTTAAAAACACCCAATAAAGCCTTAGCGGTTTTTAAAATTCCAAAACCCAAAACGGTAGATATTGATCAATTAATTGTTGCACTTGATGATGTAAGAGATCCAGGAAACTTGGGCACAATTATTAGATTGTGCGACTGGTTTGGAGTAAACCATTTGGTATGTAGCCTAGAAACGGTAGATTGTTATAATCCAAAAGTTATTCAAGCCACCATGGGTTCCATAACGAGAGTAAATGTAATTTATACAGATTTATTTAATTTTTTAGAAAAAACCAAGCTGCCAATCTATGGGGCTTTTATGAATGGGGTTTCAGTTTATAAATCAGATTTGCCCGATAAGGGTGTTTTAATTTTAGGCAATGAAGCTAATGGTATTTCAAACACTATTGAGCGTTTTGTGAACGAAAAAATAACCATCCCAAGATTTGGGGATTTACAAGCGACAGAAAGTTTAAATGTAGCCACGGCCACAGCAATTTTGTTGAGCGAGTTTAGAAGGGACAATTGACAATTGACAATTAATTCATATTACCTAAAACCTATTGAAATGTAAAATTAACAAACATGCCTCGGGTTTTCATGCTATTAATATTACTTGTCCATGGACTGTTGGGGTCTTTATCTCTCACAAGCTCGTCATTAATACCAAAGAGGCCTCTAATAGAAGGCGTAAATTTAAAATTATATAGATAAAAATCGATACCGAAACCAAGTTCGTAGAACAAGGAATTTTTTGTTGTTCTGAATTGCCCATTTTTGTTATCGTCTGGGTTGTTTTCATTACTTGAAAGGTTCAAAGCTGTTGAAATACCACCAACGATAAAGGGTTTGAAATTATTTATCCGTTTGGTTGAAATTTTAACTAATAAAGGAATGTGAACATAGGTCGATTTAACATCCCGTATTAAATCGGTACTATTATAAGCAACACCTTGAAAATACGTTGGACTATAAAACAGTTGTCTTGTTGTTATAATCAATCCAGGCTCCAAACGTAAATCAATAAAGTTGTTGATACGCAAATTTCCAATTAAACCAACATTAAAACCAACACTTCGTTTAACCAAAATATCTTTCATGTCCTTGTTGTAATCAAAATTAAAATCGTAATTACTGAATCCAAGAAAATAACCCCATCGCAATACATTGTAATCTGTAGACCCTTTACCTTGATTGGCATCATAGGTCACTTTTTCTTTGGTAAAAAGTTGTGCATGAGCTGTGTGAAACAACAGGGCAAAAGAGATTAGAATAATGGTACGCCTCATATTATAGTTTTGATGATGTATAGATTGTGGCAACTCCAAAAGTTTGCGGAAAATCCTTAACACTAATAAACCCAATTTCACTTAAAATATTGTTTAAAGCTTCACCATATGGAAAAACTGAAGCCGATTCTGACAAATATTGGTAAGCACTTCTGTCTTTTGAAAACAATCGCCCTATAAGAGGCAAAATATGTTTTGTATAAAATTTATAGCCTTGTTTGTAAGGCGTTTTTGTGGGTACAGATGTTTCTAAAATAACAAATTGCCCTTTAGGTTTTAATACTCTAAAAATTTCTGAAAGCCCTTTTTCTAAAGATTCAAAATTACGAACACCAAAGGCGACTGTAATAGCATCAAAGGTGTTGTCGTCAAAAGGCATATCTTCAGAATCGCCTAAAACCATTTCAATTTTATTTTGAAGATTTTTTTTAATTATTTTTTGATTGCCAATATCCAACATGCCACTGCTAATATCGAAACCAATAATTTTGGTCGCATTTGTTCTTGCAAGAGCAATCGCTAAATCACCTGTTCCAGTCGCAATATCCAAAACTGTTTTCGGATTTGTTTTTTCAACAAGCTTTACAACTTTTTTGCGCCACTTAACGTCAATTCCAAACGAGATGACTCTATTTAATCCGTCATAATCTCCCGAAATGGTATCGAACATTTTTGTAACCTGTTCTTTTTTACCTAAATCACTATTTTTATAAGGTGTTATCTGCGACAAAATTATTTTTTTGACAAACCTACATATTTTTTTTTACTTTAAATTATCCAATGAATAGCAAAATAAATAATAGAAAGCAATCTTAGTTATATTTATATTTGAACATTTTTGAATAACATTTTTTTTTTTGAATGTCCGTATTCATTCATAATACCATTTTTGTCATTCAGAATGGAGTGAAACGAAATGAAGAATCTATTGAAAACCAATGCAGTTCCTCCTTTGTCGGAATGACAAAATTATTATATTTTCAGACTTATGACAAATTACGGACATTCAATATTTTTTCAATTAAGCAATGAAGAGTTTCAATACAATGAATTATTAATCGGTCAATCGCATTTTTATTATATTAGCCTCATTAACACGAAGACAAAATGAAAATAATTATAGCTGGAGCAGGTGAAGTTGGATTTCATTTAGCAAAATTATTGTCGTATGAATCTCAAGAGATTACTTTGATAGATACCAATAAGGAAAGTTTGTTGTATGCAGATAATCATTTGGATATTAAAGTTATAAGAGGTGATGCAACCTCCATTGCTGTTCTTAAAGAGGCACGGGTAGAGACAAGTGATTTGTTGATTGGTGTTACGTCATCAGAGACGATTAACATTACAGTATGTGTGTTGGCGAAACAATTAGGCTCCAAAAGGACCATTGCAAGAATTTCAAATACAGAGTTTATACATCATAAAGACGAATTAGGTTTCACAAAATTTGGTATTGATGAATTAATTTCACCCGAAGCTTTAGCAGCGTCAGAGATTGAATTATCACTAAAACAATCGTCCTTTAGTGATAGTTACGAGTTTGAAAATGGCGCACTAAATATGGCAGGATTAACCTTGTCTAAAACAGCTTTGTTTGTTGGTAAGTCTGTAAAGGAAGCGGCTCAAATATTCCCGGAAATTCATTTTGTTCCTATCGCTATTCAACGTCATGGCACGCAGTTTACTATTATTCCTCGTGGTGATACCTTGTTTAAAAAAGGAGATAATGTGGTATTCATAACATCGGTAGGAGGTGGAGAGGAACTTTGTAAACTAACTGGAAAAACGAATGCCGAAATTAAGAATGTGATGATTTTTGGTGGAAGTCAGATTGGTTATAAAACAGCACGCGAATTGAGTGAAAAAGGATTTAGAATAAAATTATTGGAACAAGATAAAGAACGTGCATTTGAACTTGCGGATAATTTACCCGACGTGTTGGTTATCAATAGTGATGGCAGAAATGTAGATTTGTTGGATGAAGAAAATATTAGTGAGATGGATGCGTTCGTCGCCGTTACTGGAAATTCCGAAACCAATATCATGTCGTGTTTAGTGGCAAAATCAAAAGGCGTTAAAAAATCTATTGCGTTAGTTGAAAACATGGATTATTTCGAATTATCGCATTCTATCGGGATTGATACGCTTATAAACAAAAAATTATTAGCGGCCAATAGCATCTTTAGATACATTCGAAAAGGAGAAGTCGTGGCCATGACAAAACTAAGTAACATGAATGCAGAAATACTTGAATTTGAAGTAAAGGCCAATTCTGAAATTTGTAACAAAATCATTAAAAAAATCGATTTTCCCCGGTCTGCCATCATTGGAGGAGTTATTAGAAATGGGGTGGGGTTAATTGCCCTTGGCGATTTTAAAATTCAGGAAGGCGATCGCGTTGTGGTCTGTAGTTTGCTTAAATCAATAAAAGGCGTAGAAAAATTATTCCTTTAATTGAATTAGCATATTGCATTTGAGCATTTAAAAAATATATCAGTTGAAACTTAACTATAAAATAATTTTTCACTTCTTAGGATTACTGTTGTTATTCAATGGTGGGTTTATGTTATTGGCAACTCTTGTAAGTTTCATTTATAAAGATGGTGTGACTTTTCAATTATTCATAGCCAGTGTTGCTACTCTACTTTTTGGAGGTGTGGTGATGCTTTTAACAAAGAGGCATAATAAAGAAATAAACAAGCGCGAGGGATATATTGTGGTAGCCTTTGGTTGGGTTATTATGGCCTTGTCAGGCACTTTACCTTATATGCTTACCGAAAGTATCCCGAGTTTTGCAAATGCTTTTTTCGAAACCATGTCTGGTTATACAACCACTGGAGCAACTATATTAAATGACATTGAAGCAATGCCCAACGGCATTTTGTTTTGGAGAAGTTTAACACATTGGATTGGTGGTATGGGAATTATCGTTTTGGCTATTGCTATCTTACCATTATTGGGAATTGGAGGGATGCAGCTTTTTGCCGCTGAAGCTCCTGGACCAAGTACCGATAAATTGCATCCAAGAATTACCGACACAGCTAAACGACTGTGGCTTATTTATTTTGGGTATACCGTGGCTGAAACAATGTTATTAAAATTGGCTGGCATGTCCTTTTTTGATGCTATAAATCATTCTATGGCAACCTTGTCAACTGGTGGGTTTTCAACAAAAAACGCTAGTGTTGCCTATTGGAATGGACAACCTCTTATTCAATATATCATTATTCTGTTTATGTTTTTGGCAGGAACCAACTTTGTATTAAGTTATTTTGCCTTTAAAGGAAAAGTTCAGAAAATCATTAAGGATGAAGAGTTTAAGTTATATTTTAGATTTATAGTGATCTTTACTTTAATTGCTGCTGCAGAAATTTATTTTCGAGCAGATGTTTCGATGTCATCTATAAATCATCCCATGATATTTGGAGAAGCTGAAAGTGCGTTTAGGCACGCTTTGTTTCAAGTGCTCACGGTTATAACAACAACGGGTTTTATTTCAGCTGATTATACCATGTGGACACCATTTTTGGTCGTTTTCTTTTTTGGACTTATGTTTTTGGGTGGTTCTGCTGGGAGTACATCGGGTGGTGTAAAAGTAGTACGCCATTTAATTATGATAAAAAACGGGTTTTTAGAATTTAAACGAACCTTGCATCCTAACGCTATTATTCCTGTACGATATAATACCAAAGCTATTTCTGGAGATATTGTATTTAATATTTTGGCATTTTTTATATTATATATGCTTTCTTTTATAGTGGGCGCTTTAGTATTTTCTATGTTTGAAATTAATTTTGAATCTTCAATAGGTCTATCGGCATCCAGTCTGGGAAATGTTGGTCCGGCATTTGGTTTATTCGGACCTGTCAATAATTATTCCTCATTGCCACCGTTAGCGCAATGGTGGGCTTCATTTTTAATGCTTATAGGACGCCTTGAACTTTTTACAGTACTAATTTTGTTTACGCCATTTTTCTGGAGAAATAGATAAAAACACACTTATATAACACCAAACTTTTTAGCTTCTTTTATTAAATTAGTATTGGTATTACCTTCCGGAATTAAAAAACTTTTTAACTTGTTTTTCCTTACTTCAATGGCTCTTTGCGATAATGGAACGTATTTACTTATGTCTTTGGTTTTTTCACCCATTGATAAATGATATAATATTTCACTACTAACCGACAAAAAAATTTAAGGAGCTACCCAGCTGGGAGTAGCTCCTTTTTCCATATTTTGGTTTTGAAACAAACTAAAAATATGATGAAAGACAGAGATAAGCATTTGGTCGGTCAGCCAATCTTCAAACAATTAATGGATTTTATTCCGGGGAACAAATTCGATATGCTTGTGCAGAAGCACCAGCCAGACCGATATTACAAGGCATTTGGTTCTTGGGCACAGCTTGTTACGATGCTGTTCGGGATACTGAGCCGCTGCGATTCTATGGGCGAAATATGCGATGGGATGCAGGGATTGGCAGGCAAGCTCAACCATTTGGGGACGGAAAAATCTCTGGCAAAGAGTACGGCAGGCGATGGCCTGCGTGGCAGGGACAATGAATTTTCCAAAGAGGTTTATTTTATGTTGTTGGAACATTTCAGGCCACTTTTGTCGGCCAGCCGTATTGACAGGGCATCATTCTCCAAACTTTACATCTTCGATTCCAGTACAATCAGGCTGT
>TARA_R110000868_G_scaffold61059_4_pt1 | contig 24107 bp, 27 predicted proteins | sample TARA_R110000868 | Tara Oceans TARA_R110000868 (sample SAMEA4397489) | marine metagenome | biome: Polar Biome; feature: [SRF] surface water layer (ENVO:00010504); material: water (ENVO:00002006), including particulate matter (ENVO:01000060) such as... | depth 5 m | reverse complement strand
GAACGGCGAAGTTATCTGCCACAACACGCCCGTTCCCGAAACGAAGACGACCCGTCCGCGCGACACCAGCGGCCGGGCCAGCGCCTTCAGCGACTTGCTTTGCGTGAACGCGCCGCAGATCATTGGCGCCGGCGTCAGCACTTTGCCGATATCCGCAATACCCGCCGCAGGAACCTGGCCGGCGGCCAATACGAAGGTCGCGGAAAGCAGCGCCGAAAACACCCGTCTCATGGCGCAATACCGAGCTTTTCGTATAGAACCGGCGGCGATCCGAAGAGCATTTTTTCGGTTTCCAGATCGACCGGCACCATGATCGTATGCCCCTTGCTCAGACGGTTTCCGGTTGCGTCATCGGTAATCAGGTAGTCGATCTTCAGGTGCAGTTCGTATTCCCGCAACGATGCCCGGACACGGATTTTCTGTCCCATCCTGGCCGGGTGCGCGTAGCGCAGTTTGAATTCGATCACCGGCCACGAAAAGCCGGACTCCTCCATTTCGCGGTAGTTATAGGCAAACGTATCGAGCAGGGCGCAACGCGCAATCTCGCAATACTTGGCGTAGTGCCCATGCCACGCCACACCCATCATATCGACGTCGTGAAACGGTATCTCGACCACGACCTCGGCATTCGGCAATGGCGATCCGGGGTCAGTCATACAGTCCCCATTTACGGGTGCGAATGATATCCACGATCGCACGAAGGTCCTGTTCCAGGGCCCGGTCCTCCGTCAGAAATTCGACATCGCCGAACACGGCTTCCACGAACCGGTCCACTTCGCCGCCTGCGCGCGGGGACTTTGTTCCGGCATCGATCTGCCGGCGCAGCCGGACCGCCTGCGCCGACGCCATCGCATGTGCAGCGGCGACCTGTTCGGTCAGTTCCAATACCCGGATGCAATCCCTGGCGGCGATCGTGCCCATGCTGACCTTGTCCTGGTTATGGGATTCGGTCGACCGGGAAAACACGCTCGCCGGCATCGTCTGTTTCAGCGCCTCGGCGGTCCAGGCGGAAACGCCGATCTGAACAGCCTTGAACCCGTGATTTATCGCCGCTCGATCCGCGCCGGCGCCGGACAGGTTGCTCGGCAGCCCGTTGCTGAACTTGGTATCCACCAGCAGGGCAAGCTGCCGATCCATCAGGTCGGCGAGATTCGCTACGCAGTTTTTCAGCCCGTCCATCGCAAACGCAATGTGCCCACCGTAAAAATGGCCGCCATGCAATACCTGTTCGTCGACGCTGTCGATGACAGGGTTGTCGTTCGTGCTGTTCAGTTCGGTTTCGATAAAACCGCGCATCCACGGCAGGCTGTCGCGCAGGACCCCGATGACATGGGGCGCGCATCGAACCGAATACCGGTCCTGCAACCGGTCCGAATTGCGCGGCGTGTCGCCGGTGGCGAGATCGTCGCGGAGCCAGGCCGCGATCTGCCCCTGTCCCGGGTGCGGTTTCAGCGCGAACAGTTTTTCGTCGAAATGATAGCTGTTGCCCTGCAGCGCCACCGAGGACAGCGCCGTCAGCCGCGTGCACAGCCGCGTCAGATATTCCGCCCGGGCGAAGGCATCGCAGGCCAGCGCCGTCATCATCGCCGTGCCGTTCATGATGGCGAGACCTTCTTTGGGTCTCAGCCGCAGGGGCGCGAGGTCGAGATCGGCGAGGATGTCCTGCGCGGACCGGACCGCCCCATTATGGACGGCATCGCGTTCACCGACGAGGAGCGCTGCCACGTAGGAGAGCGGGGTCAGGTCGCCGCTCGCCCCTACGGATCCTTCTTCCGGGATCAGGGGAGTGACATCGTGATTGAGCAACATTTCGAGACGTTCGATCAGTTCCCAGCTCACCCCCGAATATCCCCGCGACAGGGACGCCAGCCGCACCGCCATTACCGCGCGGGCCATTTCCGGGGACAGGTGCGCCCCCAGACCGCAGCCATGGAACCGCAGCAGATGCAGCGGCAGTTCCCCGAAGAGCACCGGCGGTATATCGACCGTGCAGGAATCGCCGTAGCCCGTGGTGACACCGTAAATAACGCCGTCTTCCTGAAGGACCCGGTCGAGGAAAGCGGCGCCGGAGCGGATATGCGCGACATAGCCGGGCGATCGACTCAATCGAACGGGCGCCCGCGCATGGGCGACGGCGAGGACGTCCTCAATCGTCAGCGCGGTTTCGCCGAAGGATACCTGCCCGGGATCTTCGAGTGCGACGTTATCGAGCATGGGAACGGTGGTTTTGAGCGGGCAATTGGTTCAACCTTTCGGTGCTGGGTTCTTGTTTTCGGTGGGCGGCATTGTCTCAGCCTGCCCCCAGAAGTCAAAAAAATTGAACCACTGATACGGGTCGGTAGTGCAATAGTGTTCGAGACGGCTGACATAGCGGCCGGTCCAGTCTGCCAGCGCCGCGTTACGGTCGCGGCGGGGGATCCGGATCGCATCTGCGAAGGGCTCGAAAATGATGTGATAGCGCCCACCGCGCTTGAGACAGAAAATCAGTTGAACCGGGCAGCCGAAAAGCGACGCCAGAATATAGGGCCCCTGAGGGAACGGCGCGACACGGCCGAGAAACGGTACCCGGCTTGTCCGGCCGGATTTCGTGACCGGTATCCGGTCGCCGACGATAATGACAAATTCGCCGCGGGCGATGCGATCCTGAAGCATGATCGCGGTGCCGGGATCGACCTCGGTCGTCTGGATCAGCGAAACGCTCGAATCGGGACTTACGCGGCGCAGCAAACGGTTGAAATTGGCGGCGTGCTTGGTATGGACCAGAACGTTGAGTTTCAGCCCGAGCGACTTTTCGCCGAGCGCGCGGCATACTTCCATATTGCCGAGATGGGAGGCGATCAATAGCCCGCCGCGCCCCGATTGCCGGAGCGCTTCGAATATTTCCGGGTTGTGATAGACGATATTCTCTTCCCCGATCCGGCCCGACCAGGCTTCGAGCTTGTCGAGCAGCGCGTCGCCGAAAGCCATGAAATGGCGGAAAGACTGGCGCCAGCCCGGCGTTCCGATTCCCGTGCCGGCAGAACCCGCCCCGGTATGGCGATGAACCTGCGTCAGGAACGCCATCGACGCCCGGCGGGCCGACCGCCCGGCCACAAAGAAATATGCGATGACGGGGTACAGCAGCAGACCGAACACGCGGCGGCCGAACAACCGATGTGTCGCCAGCATGATGCTGAGACCGGCATACATGCCGCGCTCCTCGATCCGCGCCCAGTGGGTTGCGGCCTGCGGCGCCTGGCCGGATTTCGGCCCGGCATCCTGCGGAGCGGTCATCCGGCGGCTTTCCGGCGCGCACCCGGTCCGCCGAACTTCCCGGTCCGGAAAAGCAGGACCCGCCAGAGCATGCCGAAAACCAGCCGTATATGCATCCGGGTGATCAGCCAGTTGTCGAGCCACAGCCGAAAATGCGAACTGCCGCCCTCGGGGTAAATCACGCGCGTCGGCAGCGACATGATCGCCACACCGTCCCAGTGAAGCCGGACCAGAATCTCGGGGTCGAAATCCATCCGGCGGCCAAGCCGTGTCCGGTCGGCCACCCCAATGACAGGCGCCAGGGGATAGACGCGAAATCCGCACATGGAATCCCGGATCGCGAAGGACAGGGTTTCGACCCAGATCCACACATGGGTCAGGTACCGGGCGATCAGACGGCCGGTCGGGACGCTGGCATCGAATACGGGCTGCCCCGCGATCACGGCCCCCGGATTTCGTTCCGCCAGCGCCAGAAACCGGGGAATATCGCCGGCGTCGTGCTGTCCGTCGGCGTCGATCTGAAGCGCGTGGGAAAACCCCTCGTCATGGGCAGCACGCAGGCCGCTGACCACCGCCGCTCCCTTTCCGCGGTTTTCCGCATGACCGACGACCCGCACCGCCGGGTACTGTTTTTCAATTTCGGCGAGCCGCAACGCCGTATCGTCGGCACTGCCGTCATTGACGAAGAAAACCCGCAAATCAAGCGGCGCGAAATGCGCCATCAGCGCCGCGGCACCGTCACCATGATTAAACACCGGCACCACAATACAGGGCCGGAAGGTCATAACGCCGTCCCGAAGACGACCCTGCCCGACGAATGCCGGATATCGCCGTTGACGTAATCGAAGGTCAGCCGCCGCGAATCGCGGTCGTAGCGGAGGGTCAGCGTGACGTCGTCGCCGGCCATCAGAACATTGAAGAATTTAAGCGCTTCGAAACGTTCGAAACTGCCGGAAACCGACAGGTGCTGACGCGCAAATTCGACGGCCCAGTCGAGCTGAACAACGCCCGCCAGAATCGGCGCATCGTCGAAATGGCCGTCGAAATAAAACAGATCGTGGGGCAAGTGTATGCGGAAGATCGCTTCGTCGCCGGCCGTTTCCTGAGACCGTATAGCGGGCAGGATCTGGCGGTCCATATTGTCGGCGAACAGGGCGGCAAGGGATGCATCGCTCGTCTTGCCGCGGTCGTCTTCGGGAATGCGCGTCACGAAACGCCATTTGCGCGGCAACACGACAGCAGCGAGATGCGGCCGCAATGCATCCACAAGACCGGTGCGTAAGGCCCGCCGGCCCTCGACAGACAATACCGCCCAGCCGGCGTCGGACGGCTCGATTACGGCTCCGATAACCTGGCGTTTCCCGTCATCGTCCGCCAGCAGAACGACCCGGGCCGCGGCAACGGCAAGGTTATCCGCCAGGCGCTGTTCGAGTTCGGGCAGCGATACCCGTTCTTCCTCGACCTTCACGATACGGTCCGCCCGGCCGCCGAGCACGAAACGGCCATCGGGCTCTATCCGCGCCCGGTCGCCGGCGCGAAACCACACCGGGTCGGGCATGAATGGCGACCGCACGGTCAGGACTTCCGTTTCGGGATCGGTGGCGACCTCGACACCCGGCAGCGGCTGCCAATGCGGCGGCGCCGACGCATCGAACACCGAGCGATAAGCGACACCGCCCGTTTCGGTGCTGCCGAAAACTTCGACAACGGCTTGCGTCAGCGTTGCGTTATAGGCGGCGGCCACCGGCGGCGGCAGGAGACCGCCGGACGAAAACACCGGGCCCAGACAGGGGCGCAGATTGTCGAGATCGAGAACCTGCAAGGCACGTTTGAGGAATGCCGGGCTGGAGACGAACATGCATCCGGGGGCGGCCTCGGCGGCGGAAACCAGATCTTCCGGATAGGACACCGTATCCGTCGAAAACGGACGGTTCGTGGCGAGCGGCCACAGAATTCGGAACAACAGTCCATAGATATGATAGGGCGGCACCGTTGCGATTACCGTTTTGCCGGGCACCGGATCGAATACACGGCTCTGCGATGTCAATTCGGCTTCGAAGCACCGGAGCGGCTTGCAGATGGATGTCGGGGCGCCGGTCGTGCCCGACGTATGCAGGACGATTTCCGCCGCATCCGCATCGATCGGTGCCAGCGGCGGCCCGACGGTCGCATCCGCATCCGGCCGGTCGAACAGGGACATGGCCCGCGGTGCCGCCGGACCTCCCGGTCCGCCGGTCAACACGCCATCCGCCGTCGACGCGACATCCGCCAGATGCCCCGCCTGGAGGTTCGCCGGCAGGACCGCCTGCCCGCCGGCGTGGAGGACCGCGAATACACCGACCGCGATGGCATAGGCATCGCCGTCCGCGATCAGCCAGCGTTTGCCGCCGGCGGCCGCCACCCGCCCTGCCAGGGCGGTGACGTCACGGATGAATTCGCGGCGGCTTCGGACGCCGTTTGCCCCGGTCGCGACAATATCGTCCCCTGCACCGTCGGAGGTCAGCAACCCGGAGAGCGCGATGACGGCGGGCGACATCACTTATCCCCCCCAGCGGCGGCCTGCAAAGCATGCCGCCGCTTGACGATACGCCGAACGAGAAATTCCCCCGCGAAAAGAAATCCCATCAGCGAATAGGATACCAGGGTGTTATAGACGGCCCAGAAACCCAGGCTGGTGCTCAGCGTCGTGTAGAGCGCCATCGAACCGTTGAAGACAAAGAAGGCGCACCAGACCATGGTCACCTTGCGCGTATAGGCGACCGCGGTTTCGGGCAGGTCGGGATTCGACAGCCGGGCGATCCGTTCGATAATGGAGGGCGGGCGGAGCAACGAGCCGAAAAACAGTGTGAACATAAAAATGTTCATCGCCACGGGGTAATATTGCAGAAGCACGGGAATGTCCGACACCAGGGTAAGAACGCCGAACAGCAGCAGGGCGAAAATAACCAGCCGGGCCTGCGGCATCGCCGCAGAAGGACTATCCGCCTTCCGCACCATGAACAGCCGCAACAACGCCAGACCGATCAGCAGAACCGCCACAAGCCGGGCATCGAAATGCTTGAGACCGAAATAGACGATCAGCGGATAGGCGATGACGACAGCGGCGAATCCGATCCTGGCCCCGGTCATAAACGGACTATCGGGTCAGCAGATCGTGTACCGCGTCAACGATATCGCCAACGGTGCGCACCTGTTTGAACACCTCGGGATCCAGTTTCCTGCCGGATTTTTCCTTCAGGGCGACCATCAGATCCACGGCATCGATGCTGTCGATATCGAGATCGTCATAGAGTTGCGCTTCCGGAACGATATCGGCGGCGGCAATATCGAACTGCTCGACAAAAATCGCCTTCAACTGATCCAGAATTTCTTCCCGCGTGGTGTTCGAATCCATCTGGGTCACGACCGTCTGCCTTCAGCGATAAATTTGCTCAGCGATTCGATGGAGTGGAACCATTTACCGATATCCTCGGATGTGGTGTCGATCTTGATATCGTAGCGTTTCTGTATCGCCACGCCCAGTTCCAGCGCATCGATTGAATCGAGCCCGAGGCCGTCTCCGAACAGCGGCGCCTCGGTTTCAATATCCTCCGGTCCGATTTCTTCCAGGTCCAGGGTTTCGATCAACAGTTTTTTCAATTCTTCAGCCAGATCGTCCATGTTTCTCAATACCCGTGACAAATAATTCTTCTATCGCGCTGTTGATGCGGCGATTCGATTTGCTCAGCCGTTCCCCGTCCGTCAAAAGCGTCGCCGGATCCACGGGCTTGCCGACCGATATCCGGAAATGCGCTTTTTGGCTTGGAATTTCGAACCATTTTTTCCCTTTGGTAAGTGTGGACGGTTCGCATGTCATTATCAATGGCGTGAACAGCGTTCTGCTGGCTGCAATGACCGACGCCGCCCCGCGTTTAAGCCGCATCTTCTGCCCCGGCACCGAGCGGGTCGCTTCCGGAAAAATCACCAGATTGCTGCCCTCTTCGAGACTTCGAACGCAGTCTTCGATCAGGACCATCGGATCGTCGTTCTGAATATAACCGGTCGCCCACATCACCCCGGCGAGAAACGGATTCGACCAGGCGGATTTCTTGACGACGCATTGAGTCACCGGCAACAGCGAAATGATGAAGACAACGTCGAGCAGGGTCGGATGATTGGCAATAATCAGATGACCGGATTCATGCGACAGGTTCTCGATATCCCTGAATTCGTAAGTGAGAACGCCAAGTGTTTTCATCATCCGAATAAACGCGCGAAACGACAGATGAACGACATACTGGCACCCCCGGTGCGCGCGGCGGCGGTCGAAGGACAACAGGTGAATCGCCGGAAACGCCGTGAGCGTAATAACCAGCGCCCCGAGACCGAAAACCGAAAAACTGGCCCCGGTCGCAAATACCCGCCAGGAGTAGTCAATCCGCGACACGCCCGGCCTTCCATGTCCAGACCAGCCGCCCGGCGTCGAGCGCAAACGAACCGCCCCCGTCAATGAGCAGCCTCAGTACTTCGAGCGCCGGGTCGGGTGCCGCCTTCGCGCCGGAAGCGGCAGGCCGGTTCGACGACCATTCGAGCGTCAGCCCCATTCCGTCTGCATCGTCCGCACCGCCGCTGCCGGGCAGCTTCAGAAGCAGGGCGACCGCGGCGTCATGGGCGACGGTCGTCGCCTGGTCGCGATAGAGATCCGGCAGGCATTCGTCGTGGTAAATCAGCAGGACCGACGGGGCCGCGCCGTTGACGAGCAGGCTCCACGCTTCGAGAAAACCGGTTTCGAGCGTCGCTTCGCCGCCGGCCATGGCCGTCGCGGCGGACCGGTCCTTTGTTTCAATGGAATACAGGCTTGTCGCCGTGTTATGGACGGACATGCTGAAAGCGGCTGCGGAGACGGGATCGCCGCTCGAAAACCCTCCGAGAATGCCGAAGCTGCGGGCATATTCGCCATAGCGCGAACAGAACACGAAAGCCGGGGAATTGCCGTTTTCCCCGGCACCGTCCAGGCAGTCGGCCGCAACCCGGAACGCCATACGGCTGAGGCCGCTCAGTCGGCGACGCATCATAGGCGCAACGAATTTTACATCCGGGTCGACCGGGCCGGAAATCGCCGCATCTCCCCTCGCCCAGGCCTGCCAGGCGTCCCGGTCCGTCACACCCGGCGCCCATGCAGCCCACCGGCCGACAGTCAGCGATACCGACGATGGGGAGGGAGTGTCATGCATTGTATTCTGCCGCCATTCGTCACTACGGTTCGTGCGTTGCGGCGCAGCATCTTGTTCCAGACGTTGTACCCCACAAACCCTGCTCTAGTATAACATGCAACCCACCGGTCGGAAGTCCGCGGCACCTGCCGGTTTTTTCCGGATTGCCCGGATCAGTTCAATTGCTTCGGCAAGGACGGAAACGCCGGAAGCGCATGCGGTGACGCATTTCCGTTCCCGTCGACGATATAAACCGTCGGGTCGCCCGCCGCGCGAAGCAGATCTTCGTCCCGGTCCAGAGCATAGGGCACCAGCGATGTCAGCGGCAGCATCCGGGGGTCCACCCCGGGCGTGATATCCGGCGCCTTGACGGCAAACAGGGTTGAAAACGCATCCGTGTAATCCGCCGGGGTCAGCGACGAGACCGTGGCCGACGCCGGGTCCGTTAATCCGATGCGGGCGCCGTGATCGCCATGGAGAACGATCGTGGCCCGGTCGTAGGTATCCGCCTTTTTCAGGGCGGCGAACAGCACCGTCAGGCGTTTTTCCACGCATCGCACCTGTTCGATATACTGGGCGTAGCTCCGTCGGCGGGATTCCGGCGAATTTTCCAGGTTCCCGTCGAATCGCAGACGCCATGCGGAGATCGGCGACCGGACGGCACAGGCCGAATTGTATACATAGGGGTAATGCGGCATCAGAAGATGCGCGAAGAAGACCGTTCCCCCTGCTGCGCGCGAGACATCCCGGATCAGATTGTTGAAGGTCGGCACCACCGCGAGCGGGCCGACCCGGCCATGCCAGAGTCCCGGGGACGGCAGGCTGACCCCCTGATTCTTAGCCCACCTGTCGAGCTGTTTCCCGGCAAGCTTGGCGATTTTGATCACGGCGATCGAGCTGTAATACATACCGAATAGCAGACGCGCCCGTTCCGGCCCCGGCAAGCCGTCAATTGCCGTGCGGGAAAGGTAGTCCGGCCGGTAGGAAGCGCACCCGGCAAACGCAATGCCGTGGCTTTTGCACAGATCGAAGTAATCGGACTGATACACACGGATTCGATACCCCTTGTCGGCATAGGCCTTCAGATAGGCATTCTCGTTCAGTGAAAACCCGTAATGTTTCCGGGTCAGAAAACGGGTCGCCTGCGCGGACCCGTCGAAATTCAGCGCACCCGCAAGAGACGCCTCCGTGCGGAAAAACCGGCTGTAAGCGCCGGCGAAGACACGGAACCCCGCATCCGTATAGAACCGGCGCGATATTGCGGACGTAGCGGCGCCGCCCGGCGTTGCGGATGACAGGCCGGAGAGGCCTATATGCTCGTCAAGAACGATATGAACGACCACCGGCAGGTCTGCCGTTGCGGCGCTGCCGGAAGCCAGATCGGGGCCGTCTTTCCGGGCCGCCAGAAGTCCGATACCGACGGTCGCCACGAACATTGCAAGAAATCCGCCGATCAGGACCAGGTTCGCGTGTTCCCGCAGAAAAAACATGACAGCAAGCGCCAGTACCAGGACCCCGGACAGGGCGATCAATCGCAGGCTGATATCGTCCTTTGTCCCGAACTCGAATAATGCATCGCCGAGGACGACCGTGATCAGGACGGAAAACACTGCCGCCCGGAACACCGCCGAGGGAATGCGCAGCAGCGCGGTGAGGCCGGCCGCGACCGCGCACAAACCGCCCGCCACAACGAGAATATCGGGATAGATCCGGTCGTATTCGGTATAAACCACGTAATTCGTGAAATGGAACAGGATGACGATCGCACAGGCGAGGAAGTCGTACAGAACCTGTTTTCGCGGGCCGGGCAATTCGTGGCGTTTCATGGCGCGCGGCGGCGATACCATACCAGGACCCGCTGTTCTTCCATGACCTCGCACGTCTCCACGATATCGGCGTCCTGCCGAATGGCCTTCATGAAGACATCCCGGTTGTAGTCGTCAAAGATATCGTCCCGGAGCCGCAACATATGCCGCACCATGGGATCGTTTTTTTCCACGAATTCGATCACGCCCTGGGGCGCGAGCCCGATCAGCCAGGAGATCACGTCGGCGAGCGGGATATTCCGGCCGATCGAAAGGTGGTGAACGAGGGCATAGGCGATCAGGCCATCGGCATTCGCGCGCTCAAACAGGCTTTTTCTTTCGCGTCCGCGCCAGCCCTTTCCGGGGCTCGGGTCCGCTGCGTCGAGCACAAGCGGCAGAAACGGTGTCCCGTTTTTTGCAGCACGCGCGAATCCCGCTTCCACCGCGCCTGTATCCGTATCGAATCCGATAGCTTCGCCGGCACCCGCCTCGAGCGCCGCCTCGGTATATATCCCGGTATTGCAGCCGATATCCCACAGGATGGCGGGTTTTGCGGCCGCAGCGAATCGTCGGGTGAAGTCCTGCTTCAGACTTTTCGCATCACCGTCATAGCTGTTTTCGGACTCATACAGGCTCCACGCGCTGCGTTTGCCCGTTGGCGGGGACAGGGCGGCAATCCACGTCCGCAGACCGCGCACCAAATGGCCGAGCGAGGCACGCGGCAATCGCCGCGCCGCGGCAGCGTCGAGCCGACTTGCGGTTTTCTGCCGTGTTCCGGATTGCAGTTTCACCGGCAGCGTAACATGCGTCAGCACACGCCAGCTCAACTTCCTGAACCACGGCAGCAGCCGGTCGAGATCCGCCGACGGAATACCTTCGAGGTTTCCTCGGTACCAGGCGTTAAAATCCACGCCTCCCAGTGCCCTCAGCAATAGGGGATTCAGAAACTGATCGCAGAACTGCTGATGGGCCGCCCAGTATTCACCTTCCCGATAGGGCCGGAACGACAGGGCATCGATAAAGACGGGCCGCGCGCCCCGGAACTGCACGTTATAGGCCGACGCATCGGACAGCATCACGTCATGGTCCAGGGCCTCCAGGATCAGGTCGAGTTGTAGTAACGCAGCCGCCTGCAGGGCCGAAAAGCACCATTCATAGGGATAGGAGACAAAATTCAGGACCGGATGCTCTAGCACATATCTGCATTCGGCGACCCCGCCGAGGATGCCGGGCGCCACTTCTGTCATTTCGATAACACTGTTTTTCGCGGTCATCGCCGACAGAAAACCGCTATCGCGGGCGAATTCGTAATCCGCGGCGCCTGCATCGGAAACCGTGCGAAACACCCGGCCGTTCCCGCGATAGACATTACCGGCCGGATCGCGAAAAGAGCCGCCGTCCCGTTGCATTACGTCGATCAATTGTTGTCCGGATGGCGGTCCCGGTTATCCGATGACCGACCTGGGCGATGCGACGAAAGGAAATTTCTGAGCCGGGCCCAGTACAGCTTCAGCGCTATCAGCCCGCCGACCACTGCGCCGATGATACCCTGCAGGATCATGCTGCCCGTCCCCGGGTCGAGATATGCATGGGCAGGGCCGTGCCAGGCCAGAAAAACCGCGAATGAGATGGCGAAGACGAAGCCGGACTGTCGTGCCATCATGGGATTGGCCATCGCATTGTAGTTGTCAGAAGCAGTACGCCGCCGACAATGCCCGAGAAGCCCTATACGGGCAACGGTTCTTGCAACCGCCCGGGGAGTTTGTATTAATTTCGGCGGTGCCACCGGTCAGGCATCGTATGTCAGTCACAATGGTTGAGGATCATGGCGGCGGAACGGCCAGCATACATAGCCGAGTCGCGGTTCGGAAAATGGTTCCTGCGAACGGACATATGGGAGACGCGCGTATTGGACGTCGCGATGCGCGATCTCGATCGCCTGATCGCAAACCGTGCAACGGCCTATCCGGTAATTGTCGATGTCGGGTGCGGCGGCGGGCAGTCGTTCAAACGATTGCGGGCCCGGTTTTCACCCGAGCTTATTGTCGGGATCGACATAGATGCCGAGATGCTCAGCCTGGCAGCCAGTCAATCAGGTGAAATAGATATACCGGTGACCTTGATCCGGGGCACCAGTGCTTCGCTCTGCCTTGGCGACGAAACGGTGGATATGGTGTTCTGTCACCAGACATTTCATCACCTCGCAGATCAGGAACGTGCGATCTCTGAATTTCACCGGGTGCTGAAACCCGGCGGATTGTTGCTGTTCGCGGAATCGACGCGGGCGTTCATCCATTCATGGATTATCCGTCTATTGTTCCGCCATCCCATGGACGTCCAGAAATCGGCAGAAGAATACCGCGAATTCATCGAACAGGCAGGGTTCGACTGTGCGGCGAATGCGACGTCCTACCCCTATCTCTGGTGGAGCCGCGCCGATCTGGGGTTGGTCGAAAAACTGCTCGGGCCCAGGCCGCCCGCCACGCGTGAGGAAACCCTGCTCAATCTCGTCGCCGTCAAACACTAGGCGCGCATAACCGGCTCCGATACGGACCGGAAAAGACTGCAAACCGTCCCGGGAATTTTCGCGATGTCCGATGGCAACCATGCTTGACGACGATCAGGGCGAATTGTAGTTTTATGAACTGAGAATGCAAATGATTCTCAATCTTGGACCTGGGGCCGATATGATCGCCGGCACGGCAAGCAAGCATATGGAATTGACGGCCAACCGGCAAAAAACGGGGGCGCAGGGGGCTCTATGACCCTGTTGTGGCGACACCGGCTCGGCGCGCTCGCGCTTGCTGTCCTCCTTCATGCCGGAATCGGCGCCGCGCTGGGCTGGCACATCACCCCGCCGCCCGCAGCCGGAACAGGTGCGGGTGAACATGGAATAGAAATCGCCCTCGGGTCCGTTTCGGCTGCGGCGGGATCAGTCGATTCCGTGGCGGCAACCGCCAGCGCGACACAGGCACCGTCCCCACCCGAAGAAGCCGACCCGCCCCCGGAAGCAACCCCGGAAGCGGCGAGCGCCATTCCCCCCCCCGAGGCGGCAGCGGTTGCCAAAAATATTCCGGCTGAAAACGTCCCGTCGCCGGTTGCCCTGGCATCCCAGGACCGGGCAATCCCCGAAACCGAGATCGCGGCGGCGATCGAACCGCCGCCCGCCGAGCAAACACCCGAACCTGTAAATCAGGCGGCCGTTCCTGTCCCGCCGACTGAAACCGCCTCTCCGCCTAAACCGCCACAGGCAGTCGCACATCCCGCACCGAAGCCGCAGCGCAAACCGCCGGCACCCGCCCCGGAACAGACCGCCGCGCTGCCGGATCCCGTCGGCGTTCGTCCCCCGGCCGAACAATCAGCCGCTTCGGTCGCCGGTGCCGGCGGCGTTTCCGGTTCCGCCGACCGGGGTTCGCAGGAGACGGAGCTTGCCAGTACCGGGCCAAGCGGTGCATCGGGGGCGGTTGCCGCAAACTACTATGCGCTCCTCCGGGGATGGCTCGAGAAACACAAGGAATATCCGCGCCGGGCCAAGCGGCGACGCCAACAGGGGACGGCGATGCTGTTCTTTGTCATGGCGCGCGACGGCAGAGTGCTCGACTACCGGATTCGGCGCAGTTCGGGTTTCAAGATTCTCGACGGCGAGGTCGAAGACATGATCCGCCGGGCGCAACCGCTTCCGCCGATACCCGGCGAATTCGAGCAAAGCCGGCTTGAGCTGCTCGTGCCGATAGAATTTTCAATACGGTAGACCGCAATGTCGACAGACAGACGCTCAGGCGGAGAAGACAGGAAACCAGACATGAATTCAAACGACAAAAGCGGCGCCGGATTTCCCGAAGACGCACCGCCGCCGATATCGAGCGAAATCCTTCTGCGGGGACGAAACGAAATAACGATCCTGCACGAAGACCAGATATATCGACTCCGCCGAACTGCAAAAGGCAAACTGATAATGACCAAATAACGGCGATACCGGCGTCGTCCTTCCGGCGCAGCCGCCGGACTGAATCCCCGCTCCTTACGGCGCCATGCCGAAACGCAGCAGGTTTCCATGGGGGTCGTGGATATAGAATTCCTTCATGTTCCAGGACCGCACTTCGAACGCGCTGAGGCCGGGAACCCCGGCAGCGCTGTATTCCGCATAGAGCGTCTCGATCTCGCCGCCCCGGATGTAGCAGGACGTGTTTTCGGGCAATGACGGATCATCGGTTCGCCAGAAATGAAGTTCCATTTCACCCCGTCGCACAATGAGATAGTCGTCTTCCCCGTAAATGCGCTGAAAACCAAGTTTTGCCATATAGAAAGATCCGGTCTCGGCGATAGCGAGCGACGGCAATACGGGAATACTGCGTGCGAAATCCATCCGCTAACCCTCGAGAACGGTGTCGAAACCTTCGAACTGAGGCCGCCCCAGATACAGGCCTTTGCTGTCGCCTGCATTGGCATGGGCTTCGCGGAAATTGTCGGACCGGGTCCAGGCCTCGAATGCATCGCGGTCGCGCCAGGTCGTATGAGAGGCATACAGCGTCGCTTCATCGTTGCTGGCGCCGCGAAGCAAGCGGAACTCGACGAAACCCGGAACATCGGCCAGCCGGGAATCACGCGCCCGCCAGACCTCCTCGAATGCCGGTTCCGACCCCGGTACGATTTGAAAACGGTTCATTGCAATAAACATGATGGATTCTCCTGATTGATCACGACTTGGCGCGGCCCGAAACGATCACGCGGTTACGGGCTCGAACACCGGGAAAATTCTCAGCGCACTCGACGGATCGGAAACCACGTCGATGGACGCCTCGTATATTTCGCTAAGCTGTTCCGATGTGAATACCGCGGCAGGCGGGCCGGAATCGACCAGACGCCCGGCCGCCAGAAGCGCAACCTCGTCCGAAAACGCAGCCGCCAGGTTCAGGTCGTGCAAAATTACGAGAACGCCGACACCGCGCGAAGCCGCACGCCGCGCTACTTTCATCACCGCAATCTGGTGAACCAGGTCCAGGCTCGCTGTCGGTTCGTCGAGCAGGAGATACTGCCCGTTCCGTTCGCCCGCCGCGGCAAGCTGGCCCAGCACTCTCGCCAGATGGGCCCTGTGCCGTTGACCGCCGGACAACAGATCGACGCGATCGTTAATCCGCGGGCTCAGACCGACATCCGACACAACGTCCGCGATGATTGCATCGGTATCGCGCGGCGAGACCTCGATCCCGATGGAGAGTCCGGCGAGTTGCCTCACCGAAAACGCAGCCGACAGGCTCGGGCTTTGTTCGAGAACGGCGCGCCGGGTTGCCAATACCTCGGTGCCGAGCGACCGGACCGGTTGGTTATCGAGTAACGCCTCGCCCGAAGTGGGTTTGAGATCGCCCGCCAGCACCGCCAGTAGCGTCGATTTTCCGGCCCCGTTCGGCCCGCATAACGTCAGCACCTTTCCCGGTTTGACGGCGATCGACACGTTATTGACCGCAAGCGTAGACGCCCCGAACCGCACGGTCAGATCCATCGCTTCAAGCATTTCCCCTGCCCCTCTGCATGCGGTTCAGCAACAGCCAGAGAAAGAAAGGCCCCCCGATCAGGCTTGTCGCCAGTCCGATCGGCGGTTCTGCCGGCGGCACGACATTGCGGACGACAAGGTCCGCGCCCAGGATCAAGGCCGTGCCGAGCAGGGCGGAAGCCGGCAGAACGACCCGGTGGTTCGGACCGACAATGAGGCGCGCCATATGCGGCGCGACCAGTCCGATGAAACCGATCGGCCCCGCGGCGGCGGTAGCGCCCCCCACGGCAATCGCGGTGAGAATCGCCGCCTTGCGTTTTGTGCGTTCGACGTCGAGACCGGCATGAAACGCTGCGCGTTCGCCCAGCTGAAACAGGTCGAGTGCGCGTCCCATGCGGGCCAGTGAAATCGCCGCAACGGCGACGATTGCGAGGGTGACAATCACGGGCAGCCAGTTGGCCCCGCCGAGCGAGCCCATGGTCCAGAATGTCAGGTCTCGGAGTTGCCGGTCATCGCTGATATAGACCATCGCACCGATGGCAGCACCGGCAATTGCGTTCACCGCCACACCGGCCAGAATCAGGGTCGCCACGGAAGTCGTACCGGACCGGCGGGAAACACGAAAAACGAATCCCGTGACAACGGCGGCGCCGACGAAGGCGGCAACCGGCAGAAGATACGGCCGGATTGCCGGCGGCAGCCCGGTGGCAAGCGTCCCGCCCAGCACGATAACGGTTACCGCGCCCACCGACGCCCCGCCGGTGACCCCGATCAGGCCGGGATCGGCAAGCGGGTTGCGGAGCACGCCCTGAAGCGCGCAACCGGACAGTGAAAGCCCGACACCGACCGCGATCCCGAGCAGGAGCCGCGGCGCCCGGATTTGGGCGACAATCGCCGTCGTACCCACATCCCCCCAACCGAACAGCGCGCGGCCAATTTCGGATATGCTCAGACGCACCGGGCCATAGGACAGTTCCGCGAGCGCAACCGCCACAACCAGCGCCCCGAGAACCAGGAAAATTCCCGGTTGCCCGACGGGTCGCAGACGGTCTAACAACCGCGGTGCCGATATCTGCTGCACGTTCCGGGCCTGTTAGCGATGCAGATATTCGCCAAGCCGGGCGACAGCGGAAGGCGTGCGGGGCCCGAAGCCCAGCAGCAGCATGCCGTCCATGGCAATGGATTTCCCGTTCAGCGCGGCGGGTGTCGACGCCAGTTCCGGGCGTTTGAGGACAGCCTCGATGCCGCCGTATCGCTGGACCGACGATTCCATCATCAGCAATACCTCGGGCTGTGACGCCAGAATCGCTTCGCGTGACATCGGTTTGTAGCCGTCGAATCCCGTCGCGGCGTTTCGTCCGCCGGCCATTTGGATGATCGCTTCGGCCGAGCTGCCGCGCCCGCCGACCAGCACCCCGCCTTCGCCGAGCGAAAGGATGAAGATGACCTTTGGCCCGGGTCCCGCCTTGCCGTACTGCGTCATGGCACGCTTGAGATCGGCCGCTACTTTCGACGCGAGCATCTCTGCCTTGGCGGAAAGTCCAAGGGCTTCGCCGACGAACCGGATCTTGGCCGGGATGCCGCCCGGCAGATCGCCGCGCGGGGCCAGCGCCACTTTGACCCCCGCCGCTTTCAGTTGCCCGATCGCGGCCGGCGGCCCCATATCGTAGGCGCCAAGGATCATATCCGGTTTAAGCGACAGGATCCCTTCGGGCGCAACGCGCCGGACATACCCGATCTGGGCAAGGTCCTTCGCCGTCGCCGGGTAGTTCGACGTGCTGTCGACGCCGACTAGCCTGTCCTGTGCATCCAGGGCATAGATGATCTCGGTAAGATCCCCGCCCGCCGAAACCACCCGCTGTGGCGGGCCGTCGGCCTGGGCCGTTCCGGCGAGCAGAACGATGCCGAGAATGGCAGCAACGATATCCCTCATGTCTTTTTCTCCTTTGTGCGGTGATGGACTGACCGGTACCCGGTTAGAACTGCTTGGCGACGGACACCTTGAATGTGCGCCCCTTGGCCGGGTCGCCCGCGAGGTGTTCCTTGTAGAAACGGTCGAAGAGGTTATCGATGCCGAACCGGAACTCCGCATCCTTCAGATAGCCGTCATCCGGCTTCCAGGTTGCGTACAGGTTGTGAATCCCGTAGCTGCCGGTCGGTTCCCCCGTTCCGGATACCCGGTCCTGTGCCCGCGCAAAGACGCTGCGCAGGCCGAACTCCAGGTTCGCCGAAGGCGCGCGTCCGCCGATAGTCATCGCCAGTTCGTCGGCGGGTATGGAATTCAGGTCTTCGCCGGATTCCGTATCCATGCCGCGGATCATGGTGAAGGCCGCCCGCGCAAAGACGAATTTTGAATTGTAGGATGTTTCGAATTCCACGCCCTCGATCGTCGCCTCGCCGACATTGCGATAGGTCGAAGTCTGGGTTTGCCGTTCGATCAGGTTGTCGATGTCGTTGTGAAACAAAGTGACCTTGGCGGATACGGCATCCTGTTTGAGGGCGATGTCTTTAAAGGAAACAGATACGCCGGCTTCGTAGTTAACAGAAATTTCCGGCTCGAGGTTCACGTTGGAACTGCTGTTATCGTAGGCTTCGTCGATAACCGGCAACCGTTCCGTATATGCGACGGAGCCGAAAACACCCCAGTTCCGGTCGATCTTGAAGAACGTGGCGAGCTTTGGCGAAACGCCGACATCCGAGACTTCTTCCTGGGTGACTGTTACCGCATCGCCCGGCGTCAGGGTCTGCCAGTCCGCGCGGAAACCGGGAATAAGCGTCAGGCGGTCGTTATAAATCCACTCATTCTGGATGTAGACGCCGACCCGCTCGCTTTCGCCGCCGGGGTGAAAGGTAACGCCGTTACCGGGGCTTCCCGCCCGGGCCGCTTTATCCGCTGTCCGCACCTGCTTTGCGTACTCGATACCCGTCGTGAGGTAGTTTACGTAGGTCTCGCCGGACACCTCCATCGTATTCTCGGCACGCGCCTGGTAATTTTCATAGGCGTAGGTCACAGGCTCGAAGATTGCGGAATTGCCGAACGCTCCCTGGTTGGATGCGTTCGTCTGCTCGACATTGGTGTTCGTGTAGGAGAACAACAGGTCGAGATCGACAAGAGGATTGGACGGCGGCGTATAGGTGTAACCGGCGACCACGGTCTGATCGACCACCTCGCGATCGATGTCGCCGAAACCGGACTGCGTGCCGGTCTGGGACAGGTCGCTGCCGCTCGCTTCGGTCGTCCAGTGCTGATAGGACAGCCGGGCCGCATGAGCCTTATCCATCCCGAAACTGTACTTTGCCTTGACCAGGCCGGAAGGCGCCGCAAAAGCCGACCCCGATATAATATCGCCGCCGCCATGCCTGAAATTGTCGGACCGGCGATAGTTGAAGGACCCCAGCAGTTCCAGGTTTTTCACCGGCTCCGCCGCGAGGATCGAGGATGTCAGAAACCCGCCCCGGTTGTCGTTGAATTCGAGCTTTTCGCGGAACGTGACAGTTTCATTGGGCCGGAGAAAGTCGCTGGCGTCTTTGGTGGTCAGACTGATGACCCCGGCAAGCGCGCCGGATCCGTATAACGTTGACGACGCCGGCCCCCGGAGGACCTCGACCTTTTTGTAAAGTTCGGGATCCGAGAAGAACGAACCCATGCGGTACTGTTCGTGGAATTTCGTTGCGCCATCGACCTGAACGATGATCCGGTATTCATCGGACGATCCCAGGGTGCCGATCCCGCGAATGTTGAAGCTTTCGCCCATGACACGGTCTGACCCGACGGCCTTGACCCCGGGTATATCCGTCAGGACGTCGCCGATGGTCGTCGGCTGGGCGCTTTCAAGATCTTCCTGATCGATGACCGTTACCGATTGCGGCGTTTCGATCGCGATTTTTTCTTCACCGGCGGTAACCACGACCCGGTCGAGGGTCGTCGTACGCGGCGCATCGGGGGGCGTAGCATCCTGCGCCAGGCTCGGGTGAGCCGCAGCCGTAACGGCCAATGCCAGAATGCATGTGAGCTTTCTCATATCGCAGTCTCCAGTAATTTATGTCAGGCAAGTTCGCTGTATGCCTGGCGGTATGGGCTGGGTGACTGCGAATAGAGAGGCGACAATAATGCGAATGATTATTAATTGCAATACTGGAATAACGCCGGTTCAAAGATTCTCCGGAACCGCGATGAACGAACCAATTGCGGCCCCGCCCGCGCCGGGAAAAGCGATATTCGCGCGCGGCATGTCGTTGATGGAATTGTCGATAGACCGCCTCAGGGCGGAGGCGGATTTACGCGGGGCCTTCATGTCGGGAAACCGGACAGACCGCCTTGCCGCCCTCGGAACCTGCGGGGACGTTTTCGGCCTGCGGCAGCCGTGCCGGCGGGGCGGCGGACCGGCGGGACTAAACCGACAGAGGCCTAAGCCGCCTGCCAGTTTCGGGATGCGAAGTCCCAGTCGATCAGATGGTCGAGGAAGGCATCGACGAAGTCGGGGCGCCTGTTCTGGTAATCCAGATAATACGCGTGTTCCCAGACATCGCAGCAGATAAGCGGCACGCTTCCAAGCGCCAGCGGCAACTCGGCATTGCCGGTGCTTTCCACTTCAAGCGTTCCGGAATCGGCGACCAGCCATGCCCACCCGCTGCCGAACCGACCGGTCGCGGCCTCCTTGAATGCCTTTTTAAAACCGTCCGTATCTCCGAACGCCTTTTCGATCGCCGCCGCCAGGTCGTCGGACGGCTTGCTGTCGTCAGGCGACATGGACTTCCAGAAAAAATCGTGGTTCCAGACCTGGGCCGCATTGTTGAACAGGCCCTGATCGGGTTTTTCCCGGGCGGCCTGAATAATCTCTTCGAGGGATGTTCCTTCCAGTTCCGTACCTTCAACCGCGGCGTTCAGTTTGTCGACATACCCCTGATGGTGTTTGCCGTAATGCACTTTAAGCGTTGCTTCCGAAATATGAGGGGCCAGCGCATCAAAATCATAGGGCAGCGGGGAAAGCTTAAACATGCGTTCTTATCTCCTTTGAGGTCTTGATATCTCTAACACCACAGCGATGACACCGGTGTTACAGTCGGTAAACGCCTGCCCCCTGAAAACGTTCCCGCGTTTCAGTCAAACCGGCAGCACGGGAAATCGGACGCTTTTCGCCCTGCCGATTTGGAGCGGTTCCTTTTCCTGCAGCCGGTCGAGCAGTATCTCAACGGGCTGCATCGCGGACCCGTTTGCCGGTATTCCGGCAGGCACGAAACATCCGGAAAAACACGTCACTTTTTTCTGTAGACCATCGGCACTGCAGCTTCCGCACCGAGAACGCGGAACGTCAGGCTTTCGCCCATATACAGGCTGACGTTCTCGGCGTCATGACCGAGATAGCCGATGGCGAAATCCCGTCCGACGGAGAGTTCGAAATCCCCGCCACGCATCGACATAACGAGCGCGCCGTCAATCGTCGGCGCGGATACGGGCGCATGATCGAGAAGTTTTGCGACATGGCTTAGCACCGGAAAGCCGTTGACGGTCGTTTCGCTGAGCCCGGTAAAGCAGACCGGGCCGAGGGCGATCGCATAGGGGCCGCCGACGCCAGACTGCCGCAGGGTCGAGACCGCCTGGGCGACGATGGCCGGGTAGTTTTCATAATTTTTGCTGATCGTCAGCGCTCCATGGGTCGCAGACGGCAGAATTCCGTCAATACCGATATCGGCAAACCCGTTGAAGATCGCTTCGTCCTCCGCGGCCGCGAGTGACCGCGCCGCATCCACGACCGGATCGAGATCCGGATCGCCGGCGCCTCGATCCAAAGCCTCCATCTCGCTACGCGAAATTTCGAATTCACGGCGAAACTCGACAAGCGGGTGAACCCTGCGCCGGCGAACCGACACGTTTGCGCCCGGCTTGCAGCCGGTCTCTTCGACCCTGCCGGTGTCGACAGCACTTGTTTCCCACCCGAGCGGACCCTTGAAGTCGACAAGCTTGCGACCGGCGAGCGTTACCTTGAGAACGTCTGCCGCTTCCTCGTCGATGGCGTTCCAGGCGGCCTGTGACAGAGGGGCAAGTGCCCGGTTGAGACTACTCATTAGCCGCCTCCTGGCGCAGACTTCCGACGGCCAGAGTGCCGCCAACATCGCCTGCATCATCTGCCTTTCCGGTATCTTCGGCCTCGAGGTCGACCACCGACCGGGCGGAAAACAGATAGGTTTTCAGGTGCCTGTCGAACACCTCGTCATTGCGCCGCAGCCATTCGATCATCATCGCCGCATGTTCTTTTTCTTCGTCGCGATTATGTGCCAGAATCTTGCGGAGTTCACCGTCGGTCGCCGCCTCCATGCGCTGGTCGTACCAGTCCACGGCCTCGAGTTCTTCCATCAGCGATGCAATTGCGCGATGCCGGTCGAGCGTCCCCGCCGACAGGTTTTCGAGATCTTCGTGAAGTGTCGTGCTGTTGGTCATTTTTCGGTCGGCCTTTCTTTGATTGCAGTTCGGTAAACGTCCGACCGGACACTTCGTTCCATCGGAAGGCACCCGTCTCCGCAACCGGCAGGCCGGGCATGCAGGTGGCGGTTTTACATCCCGCCCGGGGAACCGAATGCCGTCGGGCGCGTTGCATACCGGAACTTCCATCGGATTCTCATGACCAGCACCCGACCCGACCCGACAGATCAACCGATTGAGCAGACATCCGCCGGGCCGAGCCGGCTATCGACCGACGAGATCACCCGGATCATGCGCCGGCTGATGCCGGTGGCCGTCTCCGGGATCGCGGTCCTTGCGGTCCTGTACACGCTCTATTTTGCGGCGGACCTGTTTCTGCCCCTGTTCTTCGCCGTCTTTCTTGCCATTATTCTGCGCCCGATCGTGGGCAGCCTGAAGCATCTGGGACTGCCCGAAGCGGCCGGCGCCGGCATCGTTATCGCCTGCCTTATGGCCGCAATTACAGTCGGATCGGTGCGTCTGTCCGGCCCGATCGAGGACTGGGTCGACCGCCTTCCCCAACTCGAGCGGGATATCCAGGCCAAGCTGTGGCCTGTCACCCAATCCATCAAGCAGGCCAAACAGGCCACGGAGAAGATCGAAAACCTTGCTGACGGCGGCGCCCCGCCCACACGCGAACCGATGGTGACAATTCGAAAACCGTCCTTGCTGAACCGGATGTTCAAAACGACCTGGTTTACCGCCATCCAGGTTTTGACGACGCTCGTCCTCACATACTTTTTTCTCGCCCAGAACGTCGACCGGACCCGGCAGACCATACGCCGTCTGCCCTGGTACAAACGCCAGAACCGCATCGAGGAGATGTTCGAGGACGTGCAGGCGACGATGTCGCGGTTTCTGCAGGTCAGCGCGATGATTTACCTGTGCCTCGGCACGCTGACCGCCGCCGCGATGTATATACTGGACATGCCGAACCCCCTTTTGTTCGGAGCGCTCGCCGCCGTGCTGGGGTTTATTCCGTATCTCGGACCGGTCATCGTTCTGGGGTTCATATCGGTCGTGTCGCTCCTGAATTTCGACAACTGGTTCGGGATTCTCGCGCCGCCGATGGCGTATTTTCTGCTGACCGCCGTCGAGGGCTATTTCATCACCCCGGCCATTCTCGGCCGCCGGCTGAAGCTCAGCCCCATCGCCGTTTTTCTCTCGATGCTTCTCTGGACATGGGTCTGGGGAATCGCCGGCGCGTTGCTGTCGGTCCCGATTCTGGTGCTGATCATCGTCCTGACCCGGCACCTGATCCGGTTCTCACGCGATCCCGATACCGAGACGCAAACCGGAAATGAAGCGGCGTGATCGTCTGTTTGTACTTTCCATTCCCGGCCCGGTCCGGAGACCATGGCACGGGCCACGGCATAGCTGGCTTCCATCGGACCAACCCGGCGGCCCGCAATCAATCATTGCAATCGACCGGAACTTTTCATCCATCGGCGCGTTTCCCCCGTGTTGCAGAGCGATAACCGAACGAAAGGAGAATGCAATGAATTGGGATCAGGTCGAAGGCAACTGGAAACAGCTTTCCGGCAAAGTCCAGGAAAAGTGGGGAGATCTCACGAACGACGATCTCGACCGCATCTCCGGCAAACGCGACCAGCTTGTCGGCAAAATCCAGGAAAAATACGGCATCGCCAGGGATGAGGCCGAAGCACAGGTAAAGGCCTGGGAAGCGAACATCTGACGCTGACCCGGCCCTGTGGGCGGCGGCACCCGGTCCCCCCAGCCCGCCGCCGCCCCGCTTTTCCGTCTGCCGCATGCAGCGCAAACGGAAATGCCGCCAACGCCCGGCGGCGACGAACACAAACCGGATGTTGGGACCTTTTAACGGCATACGGGGTTACCCGCACCAGGCGGTCCCTTAGAAACCGGCCGCCCGGAACGCCGAAACGGAA
>TARA_R110000868_G_scaffold368227_2_pt1 | contig 24139 bp, 23 predicted proteins | sample TARA_R110000868 | Tara Oceans TARA_R110000868 (sample SAMEA4397489) | marine metagenome | biome: Polar Biome; feature: [SRF] surface water layer (ENVO:00010504); material: water (ENVO:00002006), including particulate matter (ENVO:01000060) such as... | depth 5 m | reverse complement strand
GGTGGCAAATCAAGTGGTCCATCTAAATCCAGTTCTGCATCCAAGTCCAAAATTTCATCCTCAATAATTTCGTCGTTTGGTACTTCAACGGGTACTGGTGGACGAGGAGGAGGAGGTGGAGTCTCAATTTGTTTGGTTTGGATAACATCCTCCATTACTACTTCCTCTTGCTCTTCAATTGCAATTGCCTGAGGAGGAGCGCTGTATAAGTTTATCTTTACTAAACCAATGATAAATAGTAATGCTACGATAAGACCAAATTGAAGAAGAATGTTATAAGATCTTCTTAAATCTACTCCTGCACGTTTTCGTTCGTTAATCATATTCTATCCTATTGCTAATAATTTTTTGGGACTAAAAAAGAACGGGATTTTTCACAAATCTCGCAAGTCATTTATTTAAGAATTACGTTAATATAACGAAATTAATACAAATTCCGTTTCTAGGCTTAATTTTGAAGTTTAAAAGTCACAATTTGCTTAATTTTTACTTTTACAAAACGTCCATTTTGTATGCCTGGAGTAAAGCTCATTAGTTTTATTGCTCGAAGTACTTCTTCATCACAGCCACCTCCAATTCCTCTTATAATTTCTGGGTTTTCAACATTTCCTTTCTCATTTACTATATATTGAACAACTACTCGCCCTTCAACATTAATATCTTGCGCTTGTTTTGGGTATTTAATCTCACTGTAAAGTTTTCCATTCCCTCCTTTCATTATGGGCATTACTTCAACAATGGATCGAATTGCGGGTTCTACAGGTGGAGTTAGAGGAGGTAGTGGAATTGACTCGTCAAATTTTATGGGTCCAAAATCAATGATATCTGGTTCCATTGGGTTTTCAGGAGGAATAATATTGAAAACAGTTGGTCTGAGAGGAGCGGGGGGTGTATCTGGAGGTAAAATGGGTGGAAGTATTATTGGTTTAAAGTCAGGTTCAATTTTTTGATTATCGTCTGTAATTATTTTTTCTTCGAAATTCATACGAGTTGCTGCAATCATAAAAAGTAAAGAACAAATAATTCCAAACTGAAAAAGTACAGTATAGTAAGAGCAAAGATCGGCTTTTGGGTTTTTCTTAATCATAGGACACCTTTTGATTTAGTTACTGCCTAAACCAAAATAAGCGAACTTAAGGACACTATAATATCACATCATCATGCAACTAAGAATTAGTCACTCTCAAACATGCGTTTGAATAATGGTATTAGTAACAGAACTGCAATTCCCGATCCTAAGGCATCGGCAATAAAGTCGTAAAGTTCTGGGCTTCGATTTGTGGGTAGAATAAATTGAAGGACTTCAATCAATAGTCCATAAAACAGACCAAGGCAGAATACCATTACTAGGTTTGGTTTTTTCTTTTTCAAAACAGCTCTTACTAAACCAAAAAGAAATGTCCATGCCGCGAACATTAAGAAATGACCAATCTTGTCGTAATCCCAAATATTTATTTTTGTTAATTGTTTAGCAGGAAATAAAGTACCAACCAGAATTACAATAGTAACCAGCACAAATAAGATGAGAGGTAATTTTCTATATTTAAAAAGCAGTGTTTTGATGATGAATGAAGTTAAATAAGGTCGAGGGGTTCCAACGTTTTTTTGGAGACTAATATATGATTGTCTGCCTTTTGTTTTCCATCTAAAAGTGCAAAAGTAGATGCAAGTTCCTGATTATTTTCTAACAACCAAAAACCAGCTATTTTTCCTGCTAAAACATCACCAAATCCTGCTCTAGAAAATATTCTCGTATCGTACCTGGTCATAAGACTTCGATCAGAAGTAACTATCACCGTGGGTAAACCTTTTGAAACGATAGTAAAATTGTGTTTTGAAGCAAATGTCTTCGAGATCGTAGTTCTATTCTCATCGTTAATTTCATTCAACCCAGTTAACCTTTTTAGTTCACCAGAATGCGGAGTTAATATCCATTCAGCATTTTCAGGTTTTGATAAAAGTTCGGATTCTGAAATTGCAAATAAAGCATCTGCATCTATTACCACCCTTCCTTCATAATCCAAGAGTAGATTTCTCGCAAATTCAATGGTTTCAGGATTACGACCAAGACCGGGACCAATTAATAAGTTACCCGGTTTTTCTTCAATAATAGTTTTTACAGCTTCTAGGTGATCGGCTCTAAAAAAGCTCTCATTTTTGGTACCGATAGGTTTTTTGATGATTTGTATAAGATTCTTCTCATAAATTTCGAGTAGACCTTCTGGTGTGATTAGAACCACTCCACCAAGTCCTGTTGACCAAGCACTTCTTGCAGCTAAAATTGCAGCTCCAGTTAATCCTTCAGATCCTGCAATAATGTAAAGGACTCCGCCATCGTATTTATGTTTGCTTTGGGTTGATTGAGTATGGAGGTCTTCAACCCATTCTTCATCAATTAAGAAAATTGTGGAGTTTTTAAATTTCGATGGGAAAGGAAGTTGGCAGAAAATGATTTCACCACAACATTCATATCCAGAGTTGAGAAAAAATCCTTGTTTTAATGTGCCAAATGCGAGAGTGAAATCAGCCTGAATTGCTGCTCCTAAAATTCTTCCTGAGTCGGAACTTATTCCAGAAGGAATATCCATTGAAAAAACAATTGATTGCTGTTCATTAACCCATTCAATCACGTTAGAATAAGAAGAACGGATATCAGAATTTAATCCCGTACCCAACATTCCATCAACGATGAAATCAAACCGAAGTGTAGTATCCAGTTCCTCGAAAGAGGGTATTATTTCTATCCCATGACCAAGACTCTCAAGCAGATTAAGATTTCTTTGACAGTCTATCGACAGATCACCAGTTCCAGAAACAAAAAGAATTGTACAATTGATAGCATGTTCGCTGAGAAGCCTGGCAACAACCAATGCGTCTCCGGCATTATTTCCTTTTCCGCAGACAAATAGACCGTGACATTCTACTTCAATATGCTGAAGAATGAAATCAGCTGCACGCGTTCCTGCAACCTCCATTAACGTGAAGCCATCTACCCCAAACTCAGAAATCGTACGTTCATCCAGTTCCCTGCTACTTTCGGCAGTAAAAAGCTGATATGAGTGAGGGATTTTCATGAAATAGGTTTAATATGCTTTAGCAAATAACACTTTTTGGTTGGAAGGTTTTCCAGTGACCATACATTTTCCAGGCTCACCTTCAGTTAATGGAATGCAACGAATGGTTGCTTTGGTTTCTTCTTTTACCAATTCTTCAGTTTCGGAAGTTCCATCCCAATGAGCATAGATAAAGCCACCTTTTTCTTCGAGCACAGTTTTGAACTCTTCATAGGTGTCCACTTCGTACGTCATTTCTTCGCGACGTTTTTTGGCGGTCTCGAACAAATCTACCTGAATTGTATCAAGCAAGGTTTTTACCAAAGTTCCAATTCCATCTCTGGTCTCAATACTTTTGCTCAACGTATCGCGTCGGGCGAGTTCAACATTTCCATTTTCAACATCTCGTGGACCGATGGCAATTCTTAAAGGAATTCCAGTAGCTTCATGTTCTGCAAACTTGAATCCTGGTTTGTAGTTATCACGATCGTCTAGTTTTACTCGAATGCCAAGTCCTTTCAGTTCTTCAAAAATAGAATCCCCATATTCAATAACCATTGCTCTTTGTTCATCATCTCTGTAAATAGGAACGATTACCACTTGAGTTGGGGCTAGTTTTGGTGGGATTACAAGTCCCTGATCGTCGGAGTGAGTCATAATTAAACCGCCAATCAAGCGGGTTGAAACTCCCCAGCTTGTAGCCCAAACTAGTTTATGCTCACCGTCTTTATCCTGGAATTTCACATCAAAAGCTTTTGCGAAATTCTGACCTAAAAAGTGAGAAGTTCCTGCTTGAAGTGCTTTACCATCCTGCATCAAGGCCTCAATACAATAAGTGTCTTCAGCGCCTGCAAAACGTTCGCTTTCTGTTTTCCTGCCTGTGATCACCGGCATTGCCATAAACTCTTCAGCAAAAGTACGGTACACTTCCAACATTTTTTCGGTCTCTTCAATCGCTTCATCTTTGGTAGCGTGAGCGGTATGACCTTCCTGCCATAAAAACTCCATGGTTCGAAGAAAAAGACGGGTTCTCATTTCCCAACGAACCACATTTGCCCATTGATTAACTAAAATCGGGAGATCACGATAAGATTGAATCCACCCTCGATAGGTATCCCATATTATAGTTTCAGAAGTCGGGCGAACAATAAGTTCTTCATCCAATTTTGAATCGGGATCAACTTCAACGCCACCATCAACACTCATCAAACGGCTATGAGTAACAACCGCACATTCTTTTGCAAAACCTTCTACATGTTGTGCTTCTTTACTCAAAAATGATTTTGGGATGAAAAGAGGGAAGTAGGCATTTTCGTGACCAGTATCTTTAAACATTTGATCCAATCCTTTCTGCATATTTTCCCAAAGTCCCATTCCATTTGGACGAATAACCATGCAACCTCGAACAGGAGAATGTTCTGCTAGTTTAGCCTCTTTTACAACATCGAGGTACCACTGTGAATAATCTTGTTCTCTTTTTGTAATCTTTTGTGCCATTATAAACTATTTACCTGCATTTAAGTGAGAAAATGAAGGTAACAAACTTACAAATGAGAATTAGAAGATTTAGGGAAAAAATTGTTACGACTATGTTCGGAAACCCTTATATTTGGTGCTCTTTGCGAAAAGACATGGCGTGGTAGCTCAGATGGTTAGAGCGCACGACTCATAATCGTGAGGTCGACGGTTCAATTCCGTCCCACGCTACAGAAAGCTCAACTTGGAAACAGGTTGGGCTTTTTTTATTTCTATGTATTTGATTTACCTTTACTATCAAATAATTTTGTTAAGTTTTTGAAAAATTTAGGTCAGAGATGAAAAAAATAATAGTCCTATTTCTGTTTTTAGTTCTAGTACTAAACTCAAGATTAGTAAATGCCCAAGGCAATTTCCAACTCCATGAAAACGGAGTTACGATAACCTGCGATGGAGCTAATCCTGGAGAAACTGGAGAAGTGGGTGGGGTTACTTACACCGCTGTAGACCGAGAGTTACTAATCCAAAAAAGAGATGCTGGAGATGATTTAACGAAGGTTTGTACTTCTCTAGTGAACGATATGCATTATATGCTTCCTGATTCTACATCTAATCCCAATATTCAGAGTTGGGATGTTAGTTCTGTAGTAAGTATGGATTTCATGTTTTTCGGGGCATCTAGTTTTAATAGAGACTTAAGTAGTTGGGATACTGGTTTGGTTACAAGTATGAAAGAAATGTTTCTTGGCGCCCACTCTTTCAATCAGGATATCGGAAATTGGGATGTAGGTAAAGTCACAAATATGAGTTTAATGTTTGGTCATGCTACCTCTTTCAATCAGGATATTGGAAATTGGGATGTTAATTCTGTAATAAGTATGGCTAGAATGTTTTACGCAGCATCCAGTTTTAATGGTGATATATCAAATTGGAATGTTTCTTCGGTAATTGAAATGCAACAAATGTTTTATGATGCCAAAAATTTCAACCAAAATATCGGAGCTTGGGATGTCAGTTCAGTATCGTACATGGGAAATATGTTCGAAAAAGCAATTTCGTTTGATCAAAATATCGGAACTTGGGATGTGAGCTCCGTCGTTGGAATGCAACAAATGTTTAATAATGCTGAAAACTTTAATCAGAATTTAACTTCCTGGTGCGTTGAAAAAATAAAAGATGAGCCATATTATTTTTCAGATGGAAGCGCTTTACAGGATTCTTTCAAACCAATATGGGGAACTTGTGGTGGGACAGTAACATCAAACGATGATTTAGATGATGTTCCAAAGTTTATAACAATCTTCCAAAACTACCCAAACCCTTTCAATCCAACAACTACCATAAATTTTGAACTTCCAGAAGCGGGTCGAGTTAGAATTTCGGTATATAATATGCTAGGTCAGGAGGTAGAAGTATTGGTAGATGGTTTCCTACAAGCAGGCATGCAAGCTGTAAATTTTGATGCGAGTGGACTTTCATCTGGGGTGTATTTATATAGAATGGTAACGGCAAATCAAACCTTTACTAAGCAGATGGTGTTATTGAAATAACAGCCAAACATAAGATTATTAAAGAAAGCCCGATTCAGAAATGAGATGGGCTTTTTTTGTAAGTATCATTTTGTTAGTTCTACATACAATTTCATACCTTAACTAAAGTAATTCTTATTATTTAAGAGAGTTTAAAGAGACTAAAATAGAGCTTCAATATGATTAAAATAGCCCTTCAAATTATTACGATCGTTTGTTTATCATTAATCTGGGAAAGTAACACTAAAGGTTTACAATATTCTAGGCCAACAAATAGCCATTCTTCTTGATGAAGTGAAATCTGCGGGTTCACATTCCATTAATTTTGATGCTGCTGAATTAACTTCAGGAACCTATATCTATAGTCTGAGTACTTCTTCGGGTGTCATTTCAAAGCAGATGATGCTAATCAAATAAGGATGTTTTCAAAGCAATAAGTCGATTTTTTAAAATTCTATACTATGTCGACATTTACTAAGAAACTTATGTTCGATTACCTCGAATCAGTTTGGTACATTTGAAGGAGAATAACGAAGTTAGCAAAAAGTGAAAAAATCAGATCAATTTGAATTAGTTAGTCAGGCAAGGCAGGTTTTTGAGGAAGCTTCCAGAAGGTACGAAGGGTTGCTTTCCGAACTGGATGAGACCGAACAGGTTCGAACAACCAGTCTGGCGATTACTATTTCAGATACTTTAAAGAATTTAATCAGAAAGATAAATGCATTTCAAAAAGGTTCTATTGATCTGAACAAACTTTTTGATGAATTTAATTTTGAGAAAGATATGATTTCGGGGGAACTCGAAATTCAAACCAACGCTCATGTTCAGCTAAAACGTTTTGCCAAGCGACTTCTTCAAAGCATTGAGGAGTTTATTTCTAAAACGGGCGGGAAGAGAAAAAAAATCAAACAAAGAGTGGAAAGGCAATACAGCTCGGAGCAAAAATCAAAAGCGATAGCCTATTTGCTTTGGTTTTTTGGGGGATTCGGCACATTGGGATTGCATCGGTTTTACTTGGGAAGGGTAGGAACTGGAATAGCTTGGTTGTTTACAGGTGGGGCTTTTTTCCTTGGTGCTGCGTATGATCTTTTTGCACTATCAGGAATGGTTGAAGACCAAAATTATATGAATCAACTTAGAGAAGTGAGATTCAAAGAACTTAAAGAGCAAAACTAAGCTCATAAAAAAGCCGTCCCCAAATCAATGGTCGACGGCTAATATCATCTACAGACGGCTATTACCCCATTTGCATATACAACTTAAATTAAAGAAAGCGCTTGCTCAATAGATGCTTATACGTAATTTGACTACGTGTTTTTACGTAGTAAGTCTTTGCTGTACTTTTGCCATGATGCCAAAGTACCAAAAGATCAAGGCTAAGAATTATTGATGAGCTTCGATTCCACTCGCTAAATAAATTCAATGGTCTTCGTTCTTTCGAAGTATATAATAGTGTTGAGCCTGTGTGAATTTATTTCTCCTGTGGAGACGCTCATTTCATCTCAGCTTACTCCATCAATAATTCTGAGGCCGAACATTTTACGGTTAAGACAAATATCTACTATTCCTCCATAACCCCAATGCCGGGTTTACATAGTGCCTTCTAACCTAAGACCAGAAAAAAAAGAATTATACCAAGTGTTTGTTCTGAAGGGCGTATCGAACAAGTCCGGCAGTATTTTTCTGACCGAGCTTTTTTAACAAATTGGTACGATGTTTATCTACTGTACGGGGACTTATAAATAGTTTTTCAGCTATTTCAGAACTAGTCATTCCTTCAATCAGTAGCGCTAGTACCTCACGTTCTCGTCGGGTGATGTGTTTTTTTGATTTCTTTACTCGTGCGAGTCGAAGATATTCTCTTGTCATCATTTTGGAGAATGTTTTACCAAGAAAGTTTTCACCATTGGCTACTTTTTTGGCAGCATCTAGTAATTCAATACGATGAGCTGATTTGAGAAGAAGCCCTGTTGCACCAGAATCGAGAAACTCATTTAGAATTTCATCGGTATCAACATCTCCCATAACCAAAACATTAGCTTTAGGATATTTTTCAATAATTTTATTGGCTAGTTGAATTCCGCTAATTTCAGGCATTGAAAAAGAAAGAACGCATAAATCTGGCATAACATTTTCGAATGCGGTCAAAACGAGTGCACCATTATCGATCTCGCTACAGACTTCAAATTCTTCTGAGCTGAGTATGGAGCTTAATCCATGCCGAAATATTTCGTTGCCGTCAGCAACAATAGTTTTGATTGTTCCCATTTAGACCTCCCCAGGCTTAATGAGTTTCTTTCTAATTCTTTAGAAGGACTGCTAAAGTAGCTAAAAAATTCAGTTTGGCAAAAGAATTTGTTATTCAATCCCTGAATTGACCTCCCCTCTAGGAGGATCCAAATTGGTAAGTAAATTTTAGGGAGGAATCAGAGGAAGTCAAAAAAGTAAATAAATACCTAGCAAAGCCTTCACTGTCCAGAGCACGGTTCGTACCCAGTTGGTATTAATTAGTGCATTTATCACAGCATCATCTTTTCCTTTAGTAAGCTTAGCATGATTTGGAACGGATAGTAAACCCGTAGCCACCCAGATCAGAATAACCAAATAAAAACCTATTCCATTTAAACTAAGATAACCGTCGTTCCACCAGAGAAGTCCTGATGTAATAATCTCAGTAATCATTACAGGCACAACTATGAAACTGATTCTTTGATTATGAAAACGATGGAAAGCCAAAAAATTCTCTTTGTCTATAAATCGAAAAGAAGGGTAGTGAACAAGCTGAATTGTCCAAATAAGTCCCATCATAAAGAGGGAAGCGAGTAGATTTAAGAGAAAAATAATGTTTAAGCTCATGGAAGCAAGCGATTCGTTTTCATAATGCGTATTTTCAACGCCTTTGAAACATAAAATATCACTCCACGATTCATCGAACAAACAATGACGTTAAAAAGAACACATACCTGTGGCGAATTAAAAGCGGAACATATTGGTCAAGAAGTTGTCCTTAATGGCTGGGTTGGACCTCGCCGAGATTTAGGCGGACTAATTTTTATCGACCTTCGAGATCGGTATGGCGTTACTCAAATTGTTTTCACGGAAACAGATGTCGAATTGCATGCAAAAGCGGAGCATTTACGCGCTGAATATGTAATTGGAATTAAAGGAAAAGTAATTGCTCGAGGAGAAGAGAATGTTAATCCAAATTTAGTAACTGGAGCAATTGAAATCGAAGCCTCTGATTTATTGATTTACTCGGAGGCAGAGACACCTCCATTTGAGATTAAAGACGGCATTGCTACGAATGAAGAAGTTCGGTTAAGATATCGCTATTTAGATTTACGCCGACCTGAAATGCAAGACAAACTGATGATGCGGTCAAAAGCATATCATGCTATTCGGTCTTACTATCATGACCACGATTTCGCTGAGGTTGAAACTCCGGTTTTAATGAAAAGTACTCCCGAAGGTGCTCGAGATTACTTGGTGCCTAGCCGTGTAAATGCGGGTAAGTTTTTCGCGCTTCCTCAAAGTCCTCAAACCTACAAGCAATTGTTGATGGTTTCTGGGTTTGATCGATACTTCCAGATTACGAAGTGTTTTAGAGATGAAGATTTACGAGCTGATCGACAGCCTGAATTTACTCAGGTGGATGTTGAGATGAGTTTTGTTACGGAAGAAGATATTTATGCTCATCACGAAGGGTTGATGAAAATGATCTTCAAAGAAACCATTGGTGTGGATATTGAAACACCATTTTCAAGAATGAGTTATGCCGATGCCATGAATACTTATGGTTCTGATAAACCAGATATCCGTTTTGGATTAAAGTTTGTTGATTTCTCTGAAATCGTTAAGGATGCCGAATTCAAAGTATTCTCAGGAACGGTTGCCAATGGCGGTGGTGTAGTTGGGTTTACAATCCCAGGACTTGGAACAATGGGTCGTGGAGAAATTGATCGCTGGACAGAACGAGCCAAAAAAGAAACTGGTGCTGGTGGATTGATTTATATCAAGATGCAGGAAGATGGACCACTTTGTAGCGTTGGAAAGTTTCTTACTCCAGAAATTGTAAATGAAATGGTAGAGGCATCTGGTGCTAAAACTGGTGACATCGTCTTTTTACTGGCGGGACCAAAACCTGATGTACTTGAGCAACTAGGTCAACTTAGATTAATGGTTGGCGAAGCCTTCGATTTTATTGATGAGAATAAATTTAGCCTACTTTGGGTTACCGACTTTCCACTATTAGAATGGGATGAAGAATCGCGCCGCTATCATGCAATGCATCATCCGTTCACTTCTCCAAAAGAAGAAGACATGGATAAGCTAGATTCTGATCCTGCTTCCGTAAATGCACGTGCGTATGATTTAGTGTTAAACGGGTCGGAGATTGGTGGTGGATCAATCAGAATTCACAACCGAAGTGTACAGCAAAAGATGTTCAAACTTCTGGGCATTGGTGATGAAGAAGCGCAAGAAAAATTCGGATTTCTTTTAGATGCATTTAAATATGGCGCTCCACCACATGGTGGAATTGCTCTAGGTTTAGATAGAATTGTGATGCTGCTTACAGGAGCTAAAAGCTTACGCGAAGTGATAGCATTTCCTAAAAATCAAAAGGCACAAAGTATGATGGATAATTCACCATCAGAAGTAGACGTGGAACAGTTGAATGAGCTTCATATTGCTCTTAAAAGAACATTGAAATAATAGATTTGAAAACAGCAGGTATAGACGGTTGTAAATTAGGGTGGATTCTTATCAGTTTTGATAAAGGAGAGGAAAAATTTCAAGTTATTGAAACGAATGATGATTTGAAATCTGTTTTTGAGGAATATGACCGTATTTTCATCGATATGCCGATTGGACTTGAAGACGAAGAATACACACGCGAATGTGATGCTTTGTTAAGAAAAGAATTAGGTGGTGAGTATTCTTCAAGTGTTTTCAGTCCACCTATTCGCCCGGCGCTCGAAGCTCCGAGTTATGTAGAAGCGAATATGATCAGCTACGAATGGACGGAGAAAAAACTTTCTCTGCAATCTTGGAACATCACTCCAAAAATAAAAACGTTAGATATTTTTTTAAGAGAAACACCAGAGTTTAGAGAGAAGGTGTTAGAAAGTCATCCAGAACTGTTGTTTCAAAAATTGAATGGCGGTATGATTTTTCAGAAAAAAAATCTGAAAAAAGGCATTCGTCATCGCTTAGAACTTATTAAAGAGAAAGAGCCGATTGCCGACGATTTTTTCCGAGAGATTAAGGAAGAATGGCGCCGAAGTGAAGTTGCTGAAGACGATATTGTTGATGCAATGGCGCTCGCTTATTACGCCAAGAAATCAGAGATCGAGGGAGTTCGAACTATTCCCGCTGAAGTGAGCCACGATTCAGAAGGTCTGCCCAAAGCGATACACTTTGTTTAATTGACGAATATTGAATAAAGATTTAAGAAGTAACGTAAGTTCGAAATAATAATTCATAAACCTTGTGTAATACTCTAAATTAGTCATTCCTGCAGAGGCAGGAATCTAAAATTCACAAAAAAAGGTAGGGATTAGTCTTTGGCAAACTCAAGATTTCAGGCATACGCCGTGAAATGAATGGCTTAGGTATTTTAGAAAAAAATTAATCTCGAACTCACGATGAGTACGAATTCGTAGGTCGTCATTCAACAATCGACTATCGTTAATCTCATAGGGTTAACAAATCGCAAAGATAGATTCTTTGTATAGCATTAGGAACGATTTTGGGCTTCGGATTGATTATTTTGTTGTGAGTTAAATAATTGTCGCTCAACGAGTAATTTAGTGTGAGCGCGGAACAAATAATTTAAAAAGAGGAAAACATGGCTTATTCATTACCTGATCTCCCATACGCATACGACGCTTTAGAACCACATTTTGATGCGCGTACTATGGAAATACATCACACAAAACACCATCAGGGATATACTACTAAAGTTAATGCAGCATTAGAAGGAACTGAATTTGAAGGAAAAGATATTGAAGATGTTCTTTCAAATATTGATGCTCTCCCTGCCGACAAGAAACAAGCCGTAATTAATAATGGTGGCGGATTTGCAAATCATTCATTGTTTTGGAGCGTTCTTTCTCCAAACGGTGGTGGAACTCCATCTGGAGAATTAGCTTCAGCAATTGATAAAGCTTTTGGTAGTTTTGATGGCTTCAAAGAGCAATTTAGTAATGCAGCTGGAACACGTTTTGGTTCAGGTTGGGCATGGTTAGTAGTTGATGATGGCGACTTAAAAGTGATCTCAACTGCAAATCAAGATAGCCCAATTATGGATGGACTTACTCCAATTCTTGGACTAGATGTTTGGGAACATGCATATTACTTGAACTATCAAAACAGACGTCCTGACTACGTTTCTGCATTTTGGAATGTAGTAAACTGGGATGCAGTAGCAGAAAATTTCGATAACGCGTAATAGCGACGAATGATTATTGACCAACGACGGTGGGTTATGCCCATCGTCGTTTTTTTTATAACTGTCATCCTGAGGATACTTCCGAAGGATCTGCAAAGTTAACTAATTGTGTAGATTCTTCGCTTTTGCTCTGAATGACTGGATTCGTGATCGAATAGAAAAATGCTTAAATTATTATTGAATTAAACTTGGAGAAAATATTATGCAATTTGGATTTGGAATGGGCCCCGACACTTCATGGATGAGAGAAGAACTCACTCAGTTTGGAGTAGAAGAATTAACAACCCCGGAAGATGTAGATCGTGCGATGAAGGAATATAAAGGCACGATGCTATTGGCAATTAACTCAGTTTGTGGGTGTGCTGCAGGAAATGCACGTCCAGGCTTGGGAATTGCTTTAGAAAATACTGAAGCAAAGCCAGATCATATGGTTACCGTTTTTGCTGGGCAGGATAAAGAAGCTACTGCACATGCAAGAGCATACTTTAGTGAATTCCCACCGTCATCACCTTCTTTCGCATATTTTGTAGATGGTGAAATTAAAGCTATGATTCCACGCCATAGGATCGAAGGCAGAACAAGCAATGATGTTGCTGCTGATTTAAAAATGGTATTTGAAGCCTTTACAGGAAAAGAAAAAGAAGGCGAAGAAAAATAAGTTTTTTCTAAAGATACTTTTAGTAAAAACCCGCTACATTCGTGTAGCGGGTTTTTTTATGCTTAAGGTTCCAAAACAAAATAAAATGGAACACATTTCGAAGAAGGTTATTATCGTAGAAGATAATCTCATCCTATCTGTCATGTATGAAAACATGATGAAGCAGATGGTTTTTAAGACTGTTGGAGAAGTCCAAGATGGTATTTCTGCCGTAAAATTAATTCGGAAATACGCTCCAGACGTCGTAATTATGGACGTTATGTTGGAAGGGGAAATGGACGGAATTAGTGCCGCACATCAAGTACGAGAGTTTACAGACGTTCCAATTCTTTTTATAACAGGAAACTCTGATGATCAAACGGTGGAGCGCGCTAAAAGAGTTTCAAACTCGAAATTCTTGGTTAAACCTATTTCAGAGAGTAAACTAAAAGATGCGGTAAATAAATTAGTAGGAGATTAAGTTTTTTAGTGAATTATTTCTTTGCCCCAAAATCAATTTCCTTTCCATCTTTATAAATTTTGAGCCCTTCAGGGTTCCCTTTATTACCTCCTGGACCAAAAGCTTGTACACCTGAAGCCAGCTCGTCTTCGGTTCTAGCTTCGCCAACTTTTCGTGCCTGATCTTTAAAGAAAGAATCGACATGCAATGTTTGTGTAGGGAATGCGAATTCAACGCCAACTTCTTTGGCCAAGCGTAAAATTTCCAGTAAGAAATTGTGGCGTTGTTGCAACTCGGTACTCCAATCGGGGACATCAAAAAATACATATACTAATACATCTAGCGAATGAGCTCCAAATGAATTGAAGTGAATTTCATAGAAATCTTGCCGAAAATTCTTGTTTGCTTTAACAATACCTTTTAATCCCTCAACAAAGGCTTCCATTTGTTCAGGTGATGTAGAGTAGGTAAGGTTGAGTACCGTTTTCAAGCGACGATATTGACGCATCCCATAGTTGTCAATGTCGGTTGTTGCAACTTGGGAGTTTGGAACCGAAACTAGGGAATTATAAAAAGTTCGAACGCGTGTAGTTCTAAATCCAACTTCCTCAACGGTACCTTCAACACTGCCAACAACAATCCAATCTCCAATTTTAAAAGGGCGATCAGCAAAAATAGTGATAGAACCAAAGAAGTTAGCAAGTGTATCTTTAGCAGCTAAAGCAACGGCAAGTCCACCAATTCCTAAACCAGCAATTAACGATGCCACATTATAGCCATTGTTTTGAAGTACCAGAATTACACCCATTACGATAACAAAAAACCGCAATGTTTTTCGAATAAGCGGGACAAGTTGGTCATCTAATTTATTGTCAGTTTTGGATGTTATTACGGTTAAATATTTAGCAAAAACATCAGCGAGGTTATAGAATAACCAAACAAAACCAACTGAAATACCAATTTCAAGAATTGAGGATAGGTAAAGATTAATAGTTACTGAAAGCTGTAAGTTTGTATAGCTAATCAGGAAAAAAGTCATTATAAAGATAAATCCTGAAGGGCGTTCAACGCCATCAAGTAAATCATCATCCCATGTAAATTTAGTTTTCTCAGTAACTCTTCGAATATAATTATCGAGTATAAACTCAAAAACCTTTCGAAGGATGACCCCAATTAACAACCAAAGAAAGACTGCCAGATATTGCCAAATTTCGACTCCAAGCCATTCGTTTTTTGTCCATTCAGGGAGTTGATCGAGGAGGGCTTCAATTACCCCAGAAAAAGTAGCTTGATATAATGTAGGAATTTGCTCAATCGTAGCTTCGGAGAACACCCAGTCATTATTTCTTTTTGTCAGATATACTTCGGGTAATTTTTCAAATAGGATATATTGGTTTAACCCAGAAAGGGTATCACTATAATTTGGGTTGTTAGGAACATTCTCATATACAACAAGGAGTCCGCGTGCGTCTAACACCTTTCGTAATTTAGTGGCTAGTTTAATTTTTTCTTCTTTGGTCTGATCAACTAGCCGAAACGGGAGAATAACACGGTCTAAATTTTGGTGACCTTGTTGTTGCCAATGCAGAAAAGTGTGCACGGCTCGGCGTGGATTGGATAAATATCCGTCTTCTGTATCTACTTGATATCCAAAACTCAGCATTGGAATTAATGCAAGTAACACTGCAAACAATATGGAAATATGTATTCTTCCCTTCATAAATCTCTTAGTTAGGTTCGCTAATAAATTAAGGAAGCTTTTGGGAGATTTAAAGTAAAGTCTGTTTAAAAGAAGAAAGAGTTTGAAGAACACTAATCAGAAGTGAAACTATACCAATTTAGTTCTTTCTTAGAACTTGAAATTGAAAGTACGTTATTTTCATAAATAGCAATAGTTCTCCCATCTCCACCTCTAAGTGGAATAGGGGTTTCGCCAGGAATCCAAAAAAAATCACCTTCTTTAGTTGATACGATACATTTTCTTGTGTTTATCCCACCAGTAATTCCAAATACTGAATTATAGCCATATTTAGTAATGACCTCATGAGTAGGAAAAGACCAACTAGAGTTAGTTTTTGAATGAATGGCTAACACACTACAACCATAACCATGCCTCGCAAAAGTAAATTCATTAGATGGAGAAGGCAGCATTTCTACAGGATCATAAACAACATCGGAATAAAACTGTCCAGAATCCTGATTAGCGGATAATTGTCCATTATCATCTACCGTTACAATAGTTCTCCAAACAAAGCCATAACACCCGACAAACATTTCGAAGCTATTGTCATCTATTGGTGTCAGGTAGATAGAATCAGGTTGATCTAAATACACATTTTCTTGCAAGGATTCTTTGGTAAGAGAAAATTGGGAATGGTATTTAAGAGTATTTTGAAGTAGTTTTTGTTGTTTTCGGGTTTCTAGTTTTAACCGCAACTCATATAACACGGAAGACTCTTTCCCGAAAAGAGCTTTTTTAGCGAGTTCCTCAGCAGATTGTTCTCCTTCAAGTTTTTGTCTAGCTCGTTTTTTTATTTCTTCCTCAAATTTTTGTTGCAGCTCCCCTTTTGAATATCGTAATGCTTTAAGTGGAAATTCCACATAATGAGCATCCATCGGTTCTAAATCTGCAATTTGTAAATCCATAGCTTTTGCTATGAGTTCATAGTTAGGGTTCATTTTATTTAATTGAACAAAGAAGTTGCCAATTGGTGATATCGCTGAGCTGGAGTTCCGTGGAGGTCTGATAATCTCTTGTTCACTAAGTAAATTAAAACAAGCCATTTTATCACCTTTAATATCAATACAGATATATTTTCCAGTATAGTCGAAAGATTGAAAACACACGTTCGAATCTTTATCCGGCACTTCCAACTTGATACTTGTTTTACGGATTCGAGAAGTTTTTAGTTCTGGATTAATTTCAACAATCCATAATTGATATTCATTATCTAAATAGGCTAAAACCTTTCCATTGCCCGAAAAAATATGACCATGATACACTCGCTTGCTAAGTTTTTCAGAAGAAAGAAGAGTTAAGTTTTTAAATTTAGGCATCTAAAGTGCAGGAATAGTTTTCAGAAAGTAAGTGTAGGTTAAAATATCGCTCGAAGGAGGTTTTTAAAATATATTATTCCACTTATTTATACTTTAAAAAAGGAATTATATGTTCCTCCAATAAAGTAAAAACAGGGCGTTTATAGGTTCTTCTTCTACTACCATTAGTTACAGACGAAGTCATTACAACAACAGCATCTAATTCGGGGATCATCATAATGTATTGGCCACCATGTCCCCAAGCAAAAAAAGTAGTGTAATCCCCAGTTTTAGTATTCCACCATTGATAGCCATATCCATAAGGATTGTAGTTACTATATGTATAGGTTTTGAAAGAATCGATAATCCAATCAGTAGGAATAATTCGTTGTTCTCCAAACTCTCCATTGTCGATCAACATTTGACCGATTTTAAGCATATCAGCAGGTTTTAAGGCTAGGTTATTTCCTCCCATATAATTGCCCTGTGGATCTTTATCCCATCCACCAACCGTAATATCCAGTGGATCAAACAGGTACTTTTCAGCGAAAGCTTTTGTACTCATTCCGGTTGCTTTAGTAATGATAACCGAAAGTAAATGGGAAGTTCCAGTACTATAAACCATTCTTCCATCAATTTCTGATATAAAATCTTGATTAAGGGCATATTCAACCCAGTTTTTGCTAAGTACCCACGCACCATAATTGCTTGAACTTGTTGAAGCCAAACCGGCCTGCATACTTAATAAATTACGAACGGTTATTTGTTCTTTTTTTGGATTTGGATGTTCTTCGAAATATTTAGGGAAGAAGGTAATAATAGGTTCATCGATAGAAGGAATGAATTTTTCCTCAATTGCGATTCCTACTAAAAGCCCAATAATACTTTTTGAAGCAGATTTAATATTAAAGGGGCGGTTAGGTGAACGACCATTGAAATAGGAAGAACCTAATAATTCTCCATGCTGTTGGATAAGAAGACTTCGAAGAGAAGAAATTTCTTCAGCATGTTCAAAAATTGTAGCTAATCCTGCGCTATCAGGTTGCTGCTTTTGAGCAAGAGTATAGGAGCTCAGAAGTAGTGATACTCCAATAAGTAAAGATAAAAACTTATTCTTCTTTCGGGCTTTCTTCGCCCGATCCACGAAACCTAAAGGTAACAGGAATACAATCTTCATACGGTGTGCCAATGTGGTAAAGTTCCCATTCTGAGTCATAGTTTAAGATGCGGTATCTGAGTAGAGAGACCAAATTTTCAGAACTACCATTTTCGTTATCCCATTCAAAAGTTTCAACTCTAAAACGAAGATTTCTCTTTTCACCGTTCACATAAACATCAAGATTTGCAACTTTATCTACATTAGGGATGGTAAATTGAACACGTACATTATGCATAAAAGGTTGGGTTAGGTTATATCTGATATTAAATCTTCAACAATCATACCAAAGTTTAAAAAGCATCATTCTTGATTCAATTTCGATGATTTAACCTTCAAAAGTGTTCAGTATTAGACATTAGGTGTTCGTTTTTGGACGGTTTTTTAGTCGAACAACTGTGTATTTACTCACTCTTTAAACTATCTACTGGGTTAGCACGAGCAATTTTCATGGTTTGGTAGCTTACTGTTATAATTGCCAGTACGATAACCAAAGTACCTGCAAGTATATAACTCATCAAACCGTTATTGATTCTGTAAGCGTAATTCTGGAGCCATTCTTCAGCGAGGAAGAACGTAACCGGGGCTGCAATAAGAAAAGAGATTGAAATCACAATCAGAATTTCTTTATTGAAGGATAGCAACAGATCGATTAACGAAGCACCCAACACTTTACGAACACCCATTTCTTTACTTCGTTTTTCTGCATTGAAAGTGGCCAATCCAAATAACCCCAGGCAGGCAATAACAATGGCAATGATGGAGAAAGCGAAGAAGACTTTTCGTTGTCGAGTATCACTTTCATAAAGCTGTGTAAATTGCTCGTTCACAAATCGGTACTCAATTGGGTAAAGAGGAGAGAAATTGTTCCAAATTTCAGTGATCTGTGGAAGTAGTCCGGAAATATTTTCGGTGCTTATTTTTACGACAATATTTCTATAGTCTCTGGTCATTGAAACCACCAAAGGATCTATCTGGTGATGCAGAGAGGCAAAGTGAAAATCTTCAACAACTCCAATTACTGTTCGTGGAACTTCATCCCGGGATGCATTTCCAATTTGTTTACCAACAGCTTCCTGAATATTCCATCCAAGAAACTCAGCTGCTTTTTTGTTGATGACGATAGCAGATACCGAATCTGTAGAGTAAGCCTTATCAAAATCTCGGCCAGCTACCATCTCTAAATCAAAAACCTCCGAAAAACTATCATCTATAAAGAGAGTATTCATGGTCAAAGGATCTTCATAGCCTTCTACATTAAATGAATAATTATCAAAAAAACCACCTGGAGAACCAGACATTACACTCACTTCCTCCACGCTGGAAATCGATTTTAACTGTTCCAGTATTTGTGGGAGATTATTACGTGCTGTAGAGTTACTTACAGAGATATCCAGCAGCTGATCTGGTTGAAAACCCAGTGATTTATTCGAGATAAAATCCAGCTGTTTATTAACAATGGAAACTCCGATAATCAAGAGACTGGAAATAGCGAATTGAAATATGATTAATCCTTTTCGTACTAACACCTGAGAAGTACCAAAACTCACCTTTTCTTTTAATGCTTTTATGGGTTTAAAAGAAGAAAGAAAAAGTGCAGGATAAACACCGGCCAATATTCCTGTGGTCAATAAAGTAAGTACAATCATTAGCACTAAATCAGCAGAGAAAGGATTTACAGAAAGTGAAGCGCCAACAAGTTGCTCGAAAGCCGGGAGCAGAAAATAAATAAGTGCCACAGAAATTATACCTGCAAGAAACGCTATTAATAAAGCTTCTGCCATGAACTGAAAGAACAAAACGGTTTTTTGGGCTCCTAGTGTTTTACGAACTCCAACTTCTTTTGCTCTGCCTACAGATCGGGCAGTCGCCAAATTGATGAAGTTTACACCAGCAACGACGATAATTAGAAGAGCAATGATTCCGAAAATATAAATGACAGATTTATCCCCATGTTCTACCTGCCAGTCAAAAGCCAGAAAATTAGAAAAGTAAACATCCCCGAGTGGCATCAGAGTAAGATCGATACGACGATTCATCTCAATCATATTAGCTCCAAAGTACTTATCCATGAATGCAGGGAGTTGAGGTTTTATATCTGCGAGTTCAATTCCTTTACTTAGTAATGCATAGGTATGAACCTGATTCCATCCCCACTCATTATAAAAATCGTAATCGCTAAACGTGATAATGCTTACTGCCAGATCAAAATTGACATGACTTTTGGCACCATTAGGTACTTCAAATACGCCCGTAACTTCAAAACTTTCTTCACCATCAATAATGATGCTTTTTCCAATTGGATTTCCACTATCAAAATATTTGAGAGCAGTTTCCTTCGATAAGACTACCGTATATGGTTTCACTAAGGCAGTAACAGGATCTCCGGCTATAAATGGGTAAGAAAAAATCTGGAAGAAATTTTGATCAGCCATGTATAGTCTTGATTCCATAAAATTCTGGTCTTCAATAGTAACCACACCATCTCCAGGGCCAAGAGTAGCAGCCATCTCAATCATTTCTGGAAACTCAGCTTCTAAACCTGATTTAAAGGGATTGGAGGTTATTCCAACCAGTTCGGTTCCTTCAGGGCGTTCCATTTCACGATGAACTTTATAAATACGATCTCCTTTTTCATGAAAAGTATCGTAACTCAGCTCGTTCTGAATAAAGAGGTAAATAAAAATGGTACTGGCAATTCCAATCACTAGCCCTACAATATTAAGCACGCTATAGAGCTTATTCCGCACCAGATTTCTTCGGGCGATTTTCACAAAACTACCAAGAATACCCCAATTCAAATCCATCAAATTATCAATGTATGGTTTGATAGTTGAAGTTTTATAGAGCTCAGTTCCTATGGTATCAACATCGCCGATTTCTTCTATTGCAATACCAAAGGCATTTTGCAAGTAATGTCCTTGCTCGAGCAGCGCATCAATGCGATCTCTTAAATGAGATTCCAGTTCTTCGATATCTCCGTCTTCATATCTGCCATTCTTACGAAGACTTCGTTTCCATTTTTTTATAGCTTGTTCGAGATTAAACATATTGATCTCCTTTTAGTTGGTTGCCCACTGTGGAGTTGGTCCCCAGATTTTAGCAAAAACTTCATGAATACTCAGCCATTGTGCTTTAGCAGTTTGTAGCTCAATAAGCCCAGTTTCTGTGATGGAGTAATATTTTCGTTTGCGACCTTCTTCCGAAATCACCCATTTTGATTCAATACATCCATCTTTTTTAAGTTTGTGTAACACCGGATACAGCATCCCATCCGACCATTCCAAAGTTCCACCCGAAAGCTGCTTTACATCTTGAATAATTTGATAACCGTAGCTTTCACCACGTTTTAAAATTGTTAAAATAAGTGGACGGGTTGACGCCGCCATAAGTTCTTTTGAGATCATAATAGTATACCTTGAGGTTCTATGTATAAGAATACATAGAAGTACAATGTAAGTCAACACGAAGAAAATACTGGAAGGTTACAAAGCGGCAATATGTATTTAAAGAGCTTTTAGAAGGAAAGAATGAATGAAAACTGGTTAAAAGCTCATGTCGAAAATAATGTGAGTGGCATAAAACCCTGCTTTTTTAATGGCTATTTGAGAAGCAATATTATCAGCAGTAGTTGAGCAAATAGGAATTCGTTCTTTACAATTAGCTTCGTCTATCATTTTTGAGAATACGTAAGTGCCAAGCCCTTTACCTCTTTGATTATTTTTAACCATCATTCCAAGATCAGCGAAGGAGTTTTGAGTGTCACTAAGTCTGCATTCTCCAATTGCCACAATCTCACCATTCTCCTCAAATAGGAAGGCTTCCTTTCTATTGATAATATTCTCTGAATAACCGTATTGATCATCGAATCCAATCTCAACGTTCAGAAAAAGCTTAACAGAATCTAGGTCTCTAATCATCGCTTTTCTATGCTTAGTATTAAGCTTGGGGTTAATTAATTTTTTTTGATGAATAGAATAATGATAGTTAATCGTATTTTTTTTAACGGATAAAGATCGATCGAGGCAAGCATTAAATGAAACTGGTTCAATACTGCTCAATTTTGCGGATGTAATTACTTCATCATCAATTAGGGCGTTAATACAATCTGGCATTTTATACTTTACTTCATCGATAAGAAAAATTTGAAGTAATGCGCCTTCATGATCAACAGAAGCAAAGCCAACTTCCTGATTATCGACATAAATTAAGTAAGTTGTGCTGGATGCTATATGTAAATCCTGCCACATTCCATCTAAAGGGGCAACAAATTCTTTATAAAGCCTTTTCCTAAATGACAGTATTAGTTCGCTAGATTCTGTTAGTAAAAAGGTAACTTTCATAATTCTTAACCATATTTGTTTATGAGGTAATTTTTGATTTTTTGGAGGGGGAGATCATCAAATACAGATAAGTAATCAAGTACTATTCCATCTATTTCAGCGATAAACATATAGCTATCCAATTCTGGATCTTCAACACCTTTATTCTGAAAAATTGAGAATACTGAATTATATAAGAACATTGATCTTTGTTCTAGAAGGTCATGAATAACAGAACGCAGAGAAGGCTGAAACATAATAGTTAGATTGAATCGAAAGAAGTCCTTTTCATTTTCAAGCTGATGGAAAATTTTATTTATTAGCTCTACAAGCTTTTCCTCAGGGCTCAAAGTTTTATCTATTTCTGTATTTATGGATAGCAAAACATCATTTGAGCCTTTAATAATCTCTCTTAATAGCTCTTCTTTATTCTTAAAATGATGATAGACTAATCCCTTAGAGACCTTAGCTTCATTCACAATCTGCGAAATTGAAGTTCTTTCATAACCTTGAGTTGAAAATAAATGACTTGCTGAGTCTAGTATTTGTTTTTTCTTTGAGTCCATAAAAATAATTTCTAAAATATAATACTGACCGACCATTCAGTCAATATGAATTTTAAATATCTTCTCGGTTCATAAAATAGAGTGGCTACGGACTAAATATACTTCTCAGACCATGTTCCTAATACTTTTCCAACAAACTCACTATCGGATTTTTCATGAAGGAGATGATCGGCAGTATCCAGTGAGATAAAACTTTTTGGGTGTTTGGCCGCAACGAAAATTTTCTGGGCATTGTCGATTCCAACGGTATTATCGATGGGGGAGTGGAAGATGATAAGTGCGCGCCCCAAGTTCTTTATGTAGTCTTTCATGCGGACTTCTTCCAGATCATCCACAAACTGCTTCTTGATTGTGAAATGTCGACCTGCAAGGGTAACTTTTGCTTCGCCTTTTTCTTCGATTTCATCCAGACTCATTTCGAAGTTTTGTTTCACATGCTCTGGTTCAGCAGGAGCAGCAATCGTAGCAACAGCTTTAATGGATTCCATCTGATTTGCAGCCTGAAGTACTGCCGCACCACCCAAAGAGTGTCCAATTAAAATGGATGGACTTTCATATTCCTCTGTTAGAAAACGACATGCCGCCACCAAATCATCGATGTTGGAAGAAAAATTGGTATTAGCGAAATCTCCGGCACTTTCTCCCAATCCGGTGAAATCAAAGCGAAGTGTTGCGATGCCAACTTCAGTTAGTTGGCGGGTAATATTTCCGACAGCCTTCAAATCTTTAGAGCAAGTGAAGCAATGTGCAAAGAGTGCATAGGCTTTGATATTCTCTTCTTCAGGAAGATCCAGTTTGGCGGCTAAGGTTTCACCAAGTGCTCCGGTAAACTCTATTTTTTTTGATGGCATGGGTGTAGTATTATCCAATTAAGTATTGAACTAACATAATCAAAAAATGAGCGATAGCATTCACCCATTCCACCTTGCATTTCCAGTTAAGGATTTAGAAGAAACTTTCACTTTTTATACAGAGATTTTAGGATGCTCAACGGGCAGAACTTCCGACCACTGGATAGATTTCAATATGTGGGGACATCAAGTAGTAGCGCATTTGAGTCCGGATGAGGCTAAGGAATCTGCAAAAAGCGCAGTTGATGGAAAAGGAGTTCCTGTTCGACATTTTGGAGTAATCCTGGATATGGATGAATGGGAAACTCTCGCCGAAAAAGTAAAAGCAGTCGGCATTGAATTTGTGATAGAACCTTATGTTCGTTTTAAAGGCGAACCTGGCGAACAAGCCACCATGTTTTTCCTTGACCCAAGTGGTAATGCCCTAGAGTTCAAAGCTTTTGGGGATAAAAGTCAGATTTTTGCAAAGTGAGCCGCTTCGCGGAATTAAAAATTAAGAATTATAAATTTTGATTTGGGACAATTTCAGAGGCTTCATCTAGTATTTCTTCCTCCCTGAGCCAAAACAAGTTTTGACTTGTCGCTTTCCAAAAAGGGGCAAA
>TARA_R110000868_G_scaffold153644_11_pt1 | contig 24139 bp, 21 predicted proteins | sample TARA_R110000868 | Tara Oceans TARA_R110000868 (sample SAMEA4397489) | marine metagenome | biome: Polar Biome; feature: [SRF] surface water layer (ENVO:00010504); material: water (ENVO:00002006), including particulate matter (ENVO:01000060) such as... | depth 5 m | reverse complement strand
GCCGCTTCTTAAGAAGCTCATTTGCATACCAAACGGCACCGACTCCGCATGAATACATTGCCTTCAGATTATGGGTTCTATTGAACTCATTAATGCCGAGTTCATATTGCGCTTTATATTGCTTCGTCTGAAAGTAGTATTCGTTCCGTGCGATATTTCTAATATTGGGATCTACTCCACGAAGCCTGTACATCAGACTCTTAAGCCCCACAACTCCCCTACGATGAAGCCTCCTACCTTTTGCTCCACCAAGTATTGAGCCATAATCTGCCATCACGCTGTAATAATCTAAATCGGCATAAAAATATGGAGAAAGACTTTTATGGCTAAGAGTTGCAAGCTCAAATGCTTTTTCGTAATTTGCTTTCTTAATTTGAGCAAAGATTTTTTGATGCGTTTTCTGATAATACGGTGTCATAGCTAAAATTCTACTTGAAGCTAATCAACTCCGAAACTATTCACATCGAAGCGGCCACAATTAGTCCGAGCTTGATTGTAAGTCTCGACTCTAACCGATCAACTTTGCCATCCAAGTTAATAATGCTTTTTCCTACAACAGTAATTCGAGCTGTTAGTTTTTTATCAAGATCATGTTTGGTGGAAAAGTTTTCGCTCATAAGTTCCATCCTGATTTTGATACTGGTCTTTGCCTTCTCAGAGGTAAAACCAACTTTGTCTAGATCTTAAGTCATACAAAGCGTGAATCATAGTATCCCCCATTGCTATTGCTTACCCGATTACTGCGAAGACCCGGCATAGCAATGAGAAGCTAAGTGCTAAATATATTTAAGATAGTACGAGGAGGGATATAAAAGTCGAACTGCGGGTGTCGAAAGTGACGTCTAGAGATTTAACCCTGAATAGATCGAGTCCAGCCTCTCCACCATAGCCTTAACAGAGAACTTGGCCTTACAAGCCTCAAAAGCCAGATCGGTTTGAGCGGTTAGGTCATACTCGCCCGTCACAATCCCTCTAATTATTAAGGCGTACTCTTCGGGGGTATTATTTTTGGCTAAAAATGATCCGTTAGGGACACTAACTTCCTTTAGGCCACCTTCAAAAGAAGTAATCACTGGCACCTTGATAGACATGGCTTCAACTGGCACATAGCCAAATGATTCAAATCTTGAAGGATGCAAAACAACATCACATTCGAGCATTCTAGCAAAAATATTATCGCTGTATTTCTCAATGGTGACTTTGTCTTGAAGGCTATAGTTCTTAATCTTGGCCATTAGATTGTCGTATTCTGCGCCATAGCCGTAGATAGTATAATGAAAATCGATATTATCCTTTGAAAGGATATTAAGCGCATCAATCACAATATCGTGACCTTTAAGCTCTCGAAGAAGGCCAAAGCTAGCTAGCTTAATTTTCTGTCCGGGCTGATATTGAGTCTGCTTAGGTTCCAAATTAAAGGCGACACCATTATAGTTGATGACTGCTTTATCGCCACAATTTCCAACATACTTTTTGAACTCATTGGCAGAATACTTCGATTCGAAGATGAACTTAGAAGTCAGTGGAATCAGCAGCCTCTCAATAGTGTCATAGACCAAGCTTTTCAATTTTCCAAAGACTCGATGCAAGCTCCCTCCATGGGGAGTATAAAGCGCAGGAGCGCGAAGTAGTACGCCACATATGCGAGCGTAAACACCACCTTTCGCGCCATGGCCATGTAAAACGAGGCTTTTAGTATTTCGCAAGAACTTAAAGATCTTGTAGATATTGAGAAGATCCTTAAACTCTGGCTTATCAATGATCTTTAGATCAAAGAACTCTACATCAAACTTAGACTTCAAATAAGCAAGATCTCGATCCGAGTCTGAAAAATTACTAATAAAAATTTTCTTATAGGACGGTGCTGGCAAGTTTTCGAGGATATCTACTACATGTTTTCTAATCCCACCTTCAGGCGATCTTAGAATCTGTACTATAGTTGTCCTACTCATAGTATTGCCTTCAGCTTAAACAAAGCACGAAGACCTAAAATAGCTGCCATCATTTTCAGGTGCCAAGATGATGAGAGACCAGACTTTAAGCAAGCAGACACTTTAAAATCACAATCCCAGGTAAATGCTTTTATCATTTCCTTATTTCTAGTTCGTAACACATTCAAGAAGCGATTAGCGTAGTCCTTATTGAGTAAGAAATTAAGTTCGCTTAGGTTTTTTTGCATATAGTTTGAGTTTTTAGGGGCCTCAAGCACCTTAAACAGGTCGTGCTTATGAGTTCTTACTTTTGCCACGCGGTAGCTATAGCTCGCCTCGGCAACACGGTAATTAATAAGAGGCTTATTGATAAATCCAAACTTTCCAACTTCTAGCAGCCTAAACCAAACATCAAGATCCGCTGAAGTATTATAAGTTGTTCCGTCCCAGTTTTTTATATGATTTCTAAATATGTCGGAGCGAGCCACAACGGATGGGCACGTTACGAAATTTCCATATTTATAAAATAGTCCGATGGCTTTTTCTTTAGAGAGGACTGTGTACTCAGGACGCTTAAGCGGTGCTGGTAAATAGCGTCTGCCAATAATATCACCCTTTCCATCAATCTCGTTGGCCAGACAAAAGGCTGCGGAGAGATCGGGATTACTTTTAAAAAACTCTACATACTCTTTTGAAAACTCTGGCAGATAGATGTCATCCGCATGGGCGATGACACAGAGGTCCCCCTCAGCTTCACTAATACATCTAGTAAAGTTGGCCTCAGCACCCACATTGACATCATTCTCAATCAGCTCAAGGTTGCTAATCTCACTCATGAGCTGTTTGATAATCGAGCGCGTGCTATCAGTTGATTTGTTGTCGTAAACTTTAATTTTGAAGAAAGGATAAGACTGACGGCTTAGAGACAGGATCGTCTCTGTGATTGTTGATTCGGAGTTAAAAGCAGGAACTGAAGCAGTAATTAGCATTATGCTCCTTCCTTTTGGATTTGGTGGAAGAGAAAGAGCAGATACAGTCCACACACAAAGCAAACGGCAATAGATATCACTAGGCTCGGGTCTGTTCTAAAAAATAGTGCTGGTAAAAAAACAAGTCCTAGCATTAGAAACTTGAGAATCGACTTTACTGGATAGTTGATAGTAATGAGTTTTCGAAGTCTGAAAAATAGACTCAAGAAGATTGTTAACTGACCCAAAATAAGTACAAACGGGGTGTAAAATAGATTCTCAGGATTCTGACTGATGAAAATTATTCCACATAAAGTTACCAGGCCGCCATAAACATAAGACATAATCGAATCTTTAGTTCTCATCTCTGATTGGTAGGCCATATTAACCATATTACCTAACATTCTAAACAACTCCACCACTGCCCCAAGGGCAAAGAACACAAAAGCACCGTGAAACTTAGAATCTGCTAGGAGACTAATAATGAATGGTGAAAGCGTGACCATATAGATCGTCAGGCATATAAATGCCGGGGCTGACTTACTAAAAAGCTTGTTCCAAGAGTCTTCTCGAACCAACTTATCGTCACCTAGAGCGGCATAAAAACTTGGAAACAATAGTTGCTGAAAGAGATACTCAACTGCAACCGCTAGAGCTGTGGCGAGACCTAGACCGAAGGCCATCTCGCCTAGCAGTGAATCATCCACATTGCCCTTTAAAAAGAATCTAAAAGATTGAGACATAATCCAAACAAAGACATTCGTGAACAAGATGGGCATAGAGAACTTAATGATTTGTTCTCTATTTAGTTTAAATGAGCTGGAATCTGGTTCTATCTTTTTACGAATAAGAATAAGGGCTACTAGTCCAAACACGGCAAGTGCAATTCCCTGGCCTAATATCCATATAATGGGGTTTAAAAGAATGAACTTCACACCAACGACTGATAACGACAAACCAATTAAAGCAGTCAAAGTTGTTAAGGCCACGAAAGCCCGATCTTCAGATAAGATATTCAAAATAGAAACAAAAGTGCCATTAAGCGTTGCCCCGAGTACAAACACAAAAAGAGTCAATGCGATAACTAGAATACTTAAATCAGCGTTTGAGAGTTTCGCTTGGAGTAAAAATACAATTGGTACAGTTACTAGCGATAAGATCGTCATCGCTTTGAAAAAGCTAAGTACAACAGAATTTAGTTGTTTATGGTTTTTAGATTGGTGAATGATTCGATTTAGATACATGCCAATTGGGTTGGCTATTATTAAGCCAAATAGCCCGGCAATAGATAACAAGAAATAATAGGAGCTCATTTCTGATTTTGTAAAAAAAGAACTTAAAAGCCTGTAGCTCGCAAACATGATAATCATCTGCGCTGCTCTACCAAAACCTAGAAGTAGCATTTTATTACTCAGAGATTAGTCCTTTCGTTATGACATCAACGAAGTGTTCATTGCTAAACTTCAAGCCTTTCTCACTTTGTAAGAAGTCTTGGATATTTTTTTGATAATCCTGAATTGTCTCCAAGCTCATATTCTTAATGTGAGCATATAGCTCATCGTGACTTGAAAAGCGTCTACGATCAATAAATGTTGACCTTGGAATATGGGATTCAATATTTTCAGGGCCCCAATAAATGGGAATATTGCCGGAGACAAAGCAATCGATAATTTTCTCAGTTATATATCCGCTTATATCCCTTCCATTTTCGTAACAAATGGAAAATTGATATTCCTTAAGTGCCATAAACTTAGAATCGACTCTGCCTCTATAGCAGGGACTGGGATTTTTCGGTACAAAGCGAAGTAGACCAAGTTTTCTAAACACCTTTTGCCACCAAACATTCATTTGGTATTCCCAGCCTACTCCATAATACTCAAAGTCTTGTGGCTTATGCTTTTCAAACCAGCGAATGGTTTCAAGTCTAGCGCTATAAAGCTCTGACGTGTGAGCGCAAGTTTTATTTCCCGAGATCAAAGTCACCAGCTTATTTCTTTTGTGACTTTCAACCGGAGTCGTTTTTAAGTTATTAGGAAAATAAAATTTAGAATATTGATCCTGACTGAGCAGATCGTCGTTCCAAGTAAAAACCTTTTTGAAGTCGCCGTGCTTCTTAAGCTCCCAGTTATCTGGTCGGATGAGCTCGGATTCGAAGATAATTACATATGACTTTTCACGATCTATAGCTGACGGGTAAGGCTTAGGCATTTCGTTATAGAGAACCATATCCGCTGAGGCTGGGTCGATTAGGTCTTGAGTGGACAATTCATAGCCCAAGGATTTGAATTTTTCTTTAAGCATGAAGAAAGGAAGAAGACACTCATCTCTATTAAGGGCGAGATTATCTAAATCAAATATTTTATTGTTTAAATAGTCTTTGCCGACAACAAACGAGATTTTCTTCACAATCCAAACTCACTTAACACTTTTTTTATCTGACCGGTGTAAGTGTACCCTTGCTTGGCCTTACTCTCTCCTCGCTCTCTAATGCTCTCTCTTTCTTTGTCATGCTCAAGGAAATATTTGATTTGGACAGAAGCTTCTTCCGGATAAGTATAACAAGCGATTTCTTTTCCAATTTCGTAGTAGTCTTCGATGGCCGGTACATAATCCGTTAACTGAAATCCACCGTAATAATTAATTTCGAAGTTTCGAGCCTTGGTTTGACTGGATTGCTTTTTAGATACCAGAGTGTGGGCTAGGTTTTTCGGATGCGCGAACAGGTAGCGTATATCGTAGCAAGCACTATTAGATATATTGAGATTAATCTTACTCGTTTGAAAAAGCTCAATCATCTCATCATTACTAAGTGGCCCATTTGGCCAACCATTACCGAAGCAATGAACTTTCACACCCATCTTTTCGAGAGTTTTTACAAACCATTTACGATATGGATTAGCGCCGCCAATAAAAGATACGTCGTATTTATATGACTTCTTTTCAAATGACCGATCATCATCAATTGCGGCCCACTGAGCATGAACAACTTGATCAATACCAATCGCTTTATATTTCTTTAATGAGAACTTGTCGGTGGTTACGCTATAAGTGAAATGTGGAGCAAAGACTTTCGTAAAATTATCGAATCTCCAAGCGTCATCTCCAAACCAATTCATAGTCTTGTACTTAGCTTTCAGAATATCCAACGTAGCTGGCTTGAATTGATCCCTGAATAGGCAGAAAAATATAAGATCGGGTTTTACTTCATCGGCTTTTTGCAGCAAGTCACTTTGAAGTTGCTGTGAATTATTCTCAAGATAATCGTCGTAATAAAATGGAATTGTTTCGAGTCCAAGATTTTCGAATGCTTTCTTAAACCCCATGATTCCGATTGCATTTATTCCTCTGGATTTCACTCCATAATCATACTGCATATCAACAAAAAGAACCTTCACAAATGCTCCGATTTATTAACAATTTCAAGCAAACCATAGTATCATTTGCGCAGTTTAGAACAAAGAAAAACCATGAAAAATAGTCAGTCTGAATTTAACTTATCGGATCATCTACACATCTTGGCAAAAGGCTTAGATGCTGTCGGCGCATTAGCGATAGGTCATATTACTTACGGCCTTTATCATAACAATTTTTCTTTACCAGACTATTACACTACAGCACTTATTTTTACTTCGCTCCTCATACTTATAATCTTCCCAAACTTTGGGCTCTACCTCTCGTGGCGCGGCAAGAATAAGTTCTCAAGAGCAATCAATATCCTCTACGCATGGGGATCAGTTCTATCAGTCCTTTTAATCTTAGGATTTTTTAATAAGAACTCTATAGCCTACTCCCGAATCTGGTTTCTAGGTTGGTCTGTAATAAGCTTTGTCTATTTCATAAGCTACAGAGTGATCCTAGATATTTTCTTAAACCACCTGCGCAAGAAAGGCATTAACAGAAAACGCATTGCTATTTTCGGTGCTGGCCAAGTTGGCATCGATATTCATAAAAAGATTAAATCAGACTATGAGTGCGGTTTTGATGTCGTAGCTTTTTTTGACGATGAGCCAAGTGTTCATGGAAATAAAATTGGCGATATCGAGATTCATTCACCTGACCGGCTTGTCGAAATTCTAGAGTCTTGTCATGAACTTTGGGTTGCGCTTCCACTTCGAGCTGAAAAACGCGTTCTAGATATTCTGTTTCAAACTAGACACTTAACAACCATTGTTCGCTATATTCCAGATATTTATAACTTTAGACTTCTCAATCACAAGATTACAGAAATCGCTAATATCCCTATGATTGAGATTAACGGCACACCGCTTACCGCATCGGGCATCACACTCAAGCGAATTGAGGATATCATCCTCTCGCTAATCATCTTGATTCTTGTGTCCCCCATTATGATCCTAATAGCCTTAGCGATTAAGCTTACCTCTAAGGGACCTATCGTTTACAAGCAAGAGCGACATGGATGGAATGGTAAAACTATCAAGGTTTACAAGTTTCGTAGCATGTCGGTAACAGAAAATACTTCGGAGTTTGTCCAAGTAACAAAAAATGATAGCAGAATTACACCCATAGGAAAGTTCTTAAGAGCCTCAAGCCTTGATGAGTTGCCACAATTTATTAATGTACTCCAAGGAAGAATGTCAGTTGTTGGCCCTCGCCCTCACGCACTTGCCATGAATCACGACTTTAAAGATAAAGTTGCCAACTATATGCAACGACATAAGGTTAAGCCTGGAATTACCGGCTGGGCCCAAGTCAACGGCTTTCGCGGAGAGACGGATACGCTAGAAAAGATGGAAAAGCGTGTCGAGTTTGATCTTCACTATATTCAAAACTGGTCACTTATATTCGACCTTAAAATCATAGCCCTAACAGTTATTAAGGGCTTCTTTAGTAAGAATGCTTATTGATGAAAGCTCTTAAACTAGAAAACTTATTTGTCGCTATACATGTTCTGGCACCTATCACTCTAGGTACTATTACATTAAATTACCTGAATGACATTTACACCGTTCCATACCTAGCATTAACTCTAGTCACAATCGCTTTATTAACGTTAAGCTCAGGTGCCTTAATCAATCAATTGAGTTCAAAGTTTCTCTATTTATTTGGGCTTCTTATATCACTCGGCTGTTGGTTCAAATATTCAGTTTATACAATTTTCCCACTCACAAAACTCCCTGAACCCATAGGCAACTTTATACTTGGAAGTCCTGACGAAGGTCGCGTTCTGTGGGTAGCAACGACTGGTATTAGTGCAATTTTAATGGCTCACCTCTTTAAAGTTTTTGTATATAAGAAACTTGATATTCATAAATCAACGAACATCAGCAAGCTAAAGCCTAAGGCTTCAATAGCCCTGGCAACACTTTGTTTAATGATTGCAGCCGCGCTGATCAACCTCAAATTCAATATCCTACTTTTTGCTTTAAAACCGGATGTCCAATTACCCCTCAAAGGAAATGTCATTTTCTTTTTACTTTTAACACGAGGACTACCGTTTCTCTTTATATACTTCTGCCTAAGAAAATTCAGTTTGCTATACATATCGATTGGTGCGCTTGTATTTACAATCTCTTCTATTGGCGTTCTAAGCAGAATGGGGATCTTTATTTATTTTCTAGTAGTCTCATTACTCGTTGTGCATGAGCTATCTAAATGGAATGCTTTAACCGCTATAAAGAAAGTAGCCGCACTGGGAATAATATTTCTGATTTCGACTTATTTAACCGTCTCATTCTCGACTGGAGCCCGAGAATACTTCTTCAAACAGAATCAGGTGCCCTCTCAAGACAAAAAGACTGCCAACGAAGTATCTGTTGATGCAATAATACAAAGCTCCTCTAAGACTGATAATTTTAGAATTTTAAAAGAACTCGCTCTTGGTCGGTGGATTGGAATTGAAGGCATTATGGCTGTAGATGCTTACTCCGGCAAAGGCCTTCCATTACTCATTGATGCGCTTTTAGAAAAATCTTATAGTGGAAATTCTTTTTACTCGAGCATTTCTAGCGTTAATCTACCAAGTAAATATAATGAAAATGTTTTTACGACAAGCGTGCCTGGGCCAATAGCATTCTTCTATTACACAGGAAACCTTGCTGTAATTTTCATAGCAATCTTTTTTGCCTCATTATTTTACGTTCTACTTGAACATATCTTGTTTTTGATATTTTCAAATCTAACTGCACCAATATCTTTTTTAATTACTGTTTTAACTTTAGATTTTTATCAATTCGGAATCTCACCTATTGCGTTCATGAAGTACCTAGGCTTTACAATATTTTCAATATTAGCTTTTTATTTTATGCAGCGAAAGTCCCCTTTCCTTCAATAAGAAGCTATTCCACTTTCCTACTATCAAAAAATTCTTTAATAAATTCAGCTCTAGCGTCTGTTGGGCTTAGATGTCTAAACCTCGAGTGGTATGAGCTATGCTTGGAAGTGTAATTTCTATTCTCACGATTATCTAAGTTTTCTTGTAGTTGCTCACTCCAGGCATGATAATTATGGGGCATAACACTACTTATTTTTACAAAGTAATGCCTTGTTGGATATTTGGTAAATCTCTCAGGTTTAAACTGTGAAAGTCCTAAGATAAGTATCACAATGGCATGTCCTGCATACTTAGGAAGTCTTTCTCGATATTGCATAAATATATTAAATAGCGATTCTCCCCAAATGATGATGAAAAATATAATCATGGAGATCTGTCGCCATAGAAATCTCTCTCCAGTTATTTTTGAGATCAATACCATTGAGAGGAGAAAAATTAAGGGCTCCTTCCATCTTTTAAAACACAGGCTTACTACTGTAATTAATATAAAGCCGGGACTATGAACATAAAGTCTCTTCAGTTTTTCAAAGGCAATCGTCCAGGTCGTCGGGTGAGAGTACAGTTTATGAACCGCTTCTATTGAGTCTGTTAAGTATATATTTTCAAAGAAAGCAGACGATGTAGGATAAAAAGGATTCGATGTTTCAATAAAGTTTCTTAGGAAAAATGGCAACAGTGCAATCAGTCCACTACCTGCCGCAACAAAAATCAGCTTTAGTGTATAATTCCAATTAAATTTAGCTTTGATCGTATCGAGGTTTCTAACGAACATATAGATCAGAATTAAAACCATAGGGTAGATATTCGTCATCTTAGCCCCTAGCCCGACCCCTAAGAAGAAAAAACTCAAAAAGATAACTAGCACATCATTTCTTTTTTCAAAGTTTCTTAAGAAGAATCTTGCTGCGACCAAAGTACAAAATAGCGGGAAGGCATCATTTTTCGCAGTAATCCAAACCCAGTTCATTCCTTTTAATCCAAGGATTAGGATCAAAATTAGATAAAAATACATCATATTCTTTTTACATAAATCCCAAACTAATTTTGGAATAAATATTAAGCCAATGACACCACTGAAAATTTGCCCCCAAATCAACACTGTATAATTAAGAAATTCAAATGATGTAGTCTCCAAAGGAGTTAAATGAGCATAAACAGGCTTTAATAAGATGAATAATGGATAAATCAGATATTCGTAATAACTAGCAGTAAGGGTTTCTGGGTTAAGCAAATTAAGTTTTGGACCATTTAAAAATAAAGCCCACTCCTTTGGCCCACCAAGATGATATGTCATCGCATCAATAACAGCTCCCTCTCCGCCAAGAACGGTAGTTCCTACAAGACCAGAGAGTATATGAGCTATACAAAAGCATATTAAGAACTTTTCAAACCTATTTGCGCTACTGAAATAGCTTTTGAACTGAGCAACCTTATCTGTAAGAGCCAATGACCTAATCTTCATAAAGCCTGCAATCAATCCAAAAGCAAAAACTAAATTGATTAACAAAACAACAGAATTGAATGGCAAAAGAATAGATAAAAAGCAAAGGATGCAAGAGAAAGCGATGAAGCTTTCAAAGAAATAGCCCTTCTTGCTGACGCCCCAAAAGGCCATCAAGTATAAAACGACTCCGAGGATAGCGAGTAATAAAGATTCAATATGAAGGGATGATAAGTCCATGGGCTCCTCAATTCTGAGATTCATCTTTAATGTCTGATTATTGGTAAAAAGGTATAACCCGATTAGCGAAAAGGCTTGTAAAAATCCTGACTAGACGACCATGCGCGATGCGAAAACCCTCTACAATTATAAGCCGCTATTATATGTTATAAAAAATTTGATTAGCCCATAGTCATTATTCGGGAATACTGCGCATGCTCATAGATGAAACAGCAAAACTTCGAAAAACAATTCTCAAAATGGCCTATAATGCCAACTCGGTTCACATAGGATGCGCTTTCTCTATCGTAGAAATTGTCCATACTCTCTACTCGAAGTTTATCGACATCAAGAAGTTAAAAGAACTCTCTACACACAGAGACTACCTGTGCCTTAGTAAAGGACATGGTGTCATGGCCATTTATGCAAACTTACTTGAACTAGGCATACTCACAGAAGAAGATATAAATAACTATTTCAAAGATGGATCTAGCCTAACAGGTCTAGCAGACAGTCACGTTCCCGGCATTGAAGTCTCCGGTGGATCATTAGGACAAGGTATAACAGTTGCCACTGGCATTGCTATGTCTAAGAAGATTGATGGTTTAGACTCAAAAACTTTTTGCATCGTTGGCGATGGAGAGCTTAACGAAGGAAGTGCATGGGAGTCGATTATGATTGCCTCTCACCGACAACTCAAAAATTTTATTCTCATAATCGACGCTAACAGCTACCAGGCTATGGGAAGATGTGAAAGTGTTTTAAATATGGAATCGTTTAAGGCTAAATTCGAAGCATTCAATTTTGAAGTACAGGAGTGTGACGGCCACAATCTAAATGATCTAGAAAACAGTCTCACTACTTTGATTAACAGTAAAAGTAATAAGCCCAAAGCTCTTGTTGCCCGAACAATCAAAGGTAAGGGTGTGTCCTTTATGGAAGATGAGAATATTTGGCACTACACAAGACTAGACCAAGATACTTATAACAAAGCACTAAGTGAGTTAATGTAATGAGAGATATGATTTCAAACTTCTTAGTCGAGAGAGCCTTAGAGAATAAAGACTTTTATGTTCTATCTGGTGATCATGGTTATGCACTTTTCGATAAAATCAGAAAAGAGGCTGGGGATCAATTCATTAACACCGGTGTTACAGAGCAAGCCATGATAGGCGCTGCTGCTGGTATGGCCAAAACTGGCAAAAAAGTTGTTGCCTACGGCCTAGCATGCTTTATTCCCATGCGAGTTTTAGAATTTATAAAAATGAGTATCTGTTACGAGAAATTGCCGGTTATTATACTTGGTGATGGTGCGGGGATGATTTACACGACCCTAGGTTCGAGTCATCAATGCGCAGAAGATATTGCCTGCCTAAAAACGCTACCAATCAAAATTTTCTCCCCAGCCGATAAGTTTGAAATGAAGCTCTCGCTCGAAGAAGCTTATTCAACTGACTTCCCTTGCTATATAAGAGTTGGCAAATGCGACAAACCAACAGTTCATAATAACGGCCCATTAACTAAATTGAAGACAAATATTCCAATCCACTCATCAACAAACACAACCGCTATTTTTGCCACTGGCTCCATGGTGAGTACAGGTTTAGAAATTGCCAAAAAATACGACCTTTCGTTGTTTTCTTGCCCAATTCTCAGTCATTTTGATCGAAGTGAATTCGTATCCAATATATCAAAATTTAAAAATGTGATCTCAATTGAAGAACACTCAATTCACGGAGGTCTGGGGTCAATAGTATCTGATCTTATCGCGGAAGAAGGTCTTAACGCTCGCTTAATGAAGTTTGGAGTGAAAGATCATTTCACAAAAGGTGTCGGTAGTTATGAATACGCCATGAAGTTTCACAAACTTGACAGTGAATCTATTACGGAAGCGATCAAAAATGCAGGGATAGTATAAGTTATGAATATGATCAGTATTGTTTCTCCCTGCTATAACGAAGAGAAGAATCTAGAGACACTATATACAGAAGTAAAAAAACAATTTGAGCAACACTTATCCAAATATAAGTATGAACATATTTTTATAGATAATTGCTCGACTGATGACTCTGTATCCATTTTAAAAAAACTCGCTGCAAATGACCCTAATGTTAAAGTTATTCTTAACAGTAGAAACTTCGGGCATATTCGCTCTCCCGTACATGCCCTTTTTCAAGCAAGTGGAGACGCAATCATTCTACTGGTTTCTGATCTTCAAGATCCGCCAGAAATTCTTCCAGAACTTATAAAGAAGTGGAAAGAGGGAAACAGCATTGTTGTCGCTGTAAAAAAAGAAAGTGAAGAGTCAGCAATAATGTTTGCCATTCGAGGTCTGTACTACAATCTTATCAATAAAATATCTGAAACCAAACTCGTTAAGAACTTTACTGGATTCGGTCTCTACGACAAAAAAGTCATCGAGATGTTAAAGCTATTTGATGATCCTTACCCCTATCTCAGAGGTCAGATTTTTAAAGTTGGTTTTAGACATGATCAAGTATTTTACGTACAACCAAAGAGAAAGCGCGGAATCACTAGCAATAACTTCTACTCGCTTTATGATATGGCCATGCTTGGAATTTGTTCTCACTCAAAGGTTCCCCTCAGAGTTTTCACAATATCCGGTTTTCTTCTAGCTTCAATATCACTTTCTGTTTCAGTAATTTATCTGATTTATAAGTTAATATTTTGGGATTCATTTCAACTAGGCCTAGCTCCACTTATCATTGGAGTTTTCTTCCTATCCTCTATTCAATTATTCTCGATTGGAATAATTGGTGAATACATCGGGCTTATATTAACTAAAGTTACAAAGGAACCATTAGTTATTGAGGAAGAAAGGTTAAACTTTTAACAAGCTGCCCCTACCACGTTTTCCAAGGCGCATTTGAGGATGACCACATTTCATTAAGGTGATTTTTATCCCTAAGCGTGTCCATACATTTCCAAAAGCCATGATGCTTGTAAGAGTATAACTCACCACCTTTAGCTAATGATTCTAGAGGCTGCTTTTCAAAAACGGTGCTATCCCCGTCAATAGTGTCAATTACTGAAGGCTCACAAACAAAAAAACCACCATTAATCCAAGCGCCATCACCTTTTGGTTTTTCAAGAAATGATGACACCTTATTTGTATCTTCAATCTTAAGAGCGCCAAATTTTCCTTCAGGCTGAATAGCAGTCATGGTCAATTTCTTTCCATGCTCTTTATGAAAGTTTAAAAGGTCTTTAATATTAACGTCTGAAACTCCATCTCCATAAGTTAAGAAGAATGGTTCGTCGCCGATATAATCCTTAGCTCGCTTGACTCTGCCACCTGTCATAGTATCAAGACCAGTTTCAAGCAGCGTAATCTTCCAGTTTTCAGAGTAGTTATTATGAACTTCAATCGATTTTTTAGCGGTATCAATGGTGACATCGCTATTATGAAGGTAATAATTAGCGAAGTATTCTTTAACGACATAGCTCTTATAGCCAAGTAAAAGAACAAATTCATTAAAGCCGTAAGAACTGTAGTGCTTCATAATATGCCAAATAATGGGCTTGCCGCCGATATCAATCATAGGTTTTGGCTTGAAGTCACTTTCTTCTGAAATTCTTGTTCCGTATCCGCCAGCTAGTATTACAACCTTCATTATATACCCAAACCTTCTTTTAATTTTTGTGCGATATATTTCATATGTCTTTCATCTAGGGCCGGATAAATCCCAACCCAAAATGTATTGGTCATTATATTATCAGTGTTAACAAGTTCACCAACGACACGAACATTTTTATTTTTATACAGTGGTTGGCGAAGCAAATTCCCCGCAAACAAAAGCCTAGTACCAATTTTGTTATTCTCCAAGAATACTGTGAGTTCTTTTCTATTTCCCTTTTTTAAAGTTATTGGGAAACCGAACCAACTCGGCGTTGCTCCCGGCAACGCAGTGGGGAGGTACATATACTCATCAAAATTTGGGATCAGCTCTTTAATCGATGCAATCAGTATTTCAGTGTTTTTATTTCTAGTTTCAATAAAGCCAGGTAATTTCTTCAGTTGTGAACATCCAACTGCCGCTTGCATATCTGATACTTTTAAATTGTATCCAACATGTGAATAGACATATTTGTGATCATACCCCTCTGGTAGGTCAGCAAATTGTTGGTCAAAGCGCTTACCACAAGTGTCATCCTTGCCAGGCGGGCACCAACAATCTCTTCCCCAGTCGCGAAAGCTTTCGGCTAATTTCTTAAGCTTTGGATTACTGGTAAGTACTGCTCCCCCTTCACCCATAGTCATATGGTGAGCAGGATAAAAGCTAACTGTGGCAATATCACCAAATGTTCCAACTAACTTGTCATCAAACTTGGCACCAACGGCATCACAGCAATCTTCCACCAGCCAAAGATTGTACTTATCACAAAATTCTTTAACAGCTTTAACGTCAAATGGATTACCTAAGGTATGGGCGATCATAACTGCTTTAGTCTTATCACTCTTAGCTGCTTCAAGCTTTGAAACATCGATCCCAAGATCGGGTAAGGCCACATCAACAAAGACAGGAACACATCCATGCTGAATAATTGGATTTACAGTAGTAGGGAAACCTGCAGCGACAGTGATAACCTCATCACCTGGGCGCACTTGTCGCTCTCCAAGCTGAGGAGCTGTTAAAGCAGAAAACGCCACCAAGTTGGCGCTAGAGCCAGAATTAACCAAAAGACAAAACTTATGCTGCATGAACTGGGCAAAGTTCTTTTCAAATTCTTTTGCAAAACGACCGGCCGTTAGCCACATATCTAAACTGGACTCTAAAAGATTGACCAGATCTTCACGATCCATAACTTTACCAGAAGGAGGGATATATCCAACTCCCGGCTCAATCTCAGCTTTATAGCTTGAGACCTTAAGTTTCTCTGCAATTTTATCGACTAATGTATTCATTCTTAACTCTCAAATTTAATCATTTTTTCAATTGAATGTTTCAAACTCACTTTCTGCGTCACGCCAAGTTCGTTCATGATCTTACCAACATCCGGAATATACCTATTTGTTTTAATATTTGCGCTCAATTTATTTTCAACTTCGATTTTAGTCCCAGGAATAAGGCTAGCTATGATTTCGGCGAGTTGGAGTATAGTTACCTCGTGCTCTGAGCCAAGATTATAGGTTTTATCAGTCTCATCAGACAGAAGCGCTGCTAAAATCCACTCTGCCATATCACTACTATCAAGATAAGACCTTACTGCCGATCCATCGCCCTTTATCTTAATCACACCATCATTCTTTGCATCTCTTACGAAATTGCCAATAGCGAACTGCGCATCAAGAGGTAAATACTCTCCAGAAAAGGCAAAGCAGCGAAGTGTAAGATAGCTGAGTGCTTGCTGCCTACAGAATGTCGTGACTAAGTTCTCGGCAATACGCTTACCACTGCCATAGACATTTGATGGCTCGTAGACACTGACTTTGGAAGAATAAGACTCTGAGAGTTTGGAAAGCTCTTTCGGCTGAGTGCCATAAACTGCCCCGGAGCTAATATTAATCAATCTCGTAACTTTATTTTCATGAGCAAAATTAAGTACGTTTTGCGTTCCATTGATTATGACTTCTAGCAAGTGATCGGCAGAAGAAGCATCATTAGCAACCGGTGTCGCTGCGTGAATAATAAAATCGATCTTCTTATCTGTTATTAATGGTTTCCTGATATCATGAGCTATAAACTCAACTCTATTATCATCAATTTTTGATCTGGCCGTTAAAACAAGTTTTAAATTTAAATTATGAAGAGAGTTAAGGTTTAAAAAATAGTTGGATAAAACTTTACCAAAGAACCCAGTCCCACCTGTTAACAAAATTGTTTTATTTTTTAATTTATCAAACAAGTCAAACCTTCTAATTGATAAGTTTTTCGAAGGCTTTAATATCTCTTTCAGTCGATATTTTACCGTTGGTGTAATAATCTCTATACCAATCAATAGTCATCGCCGTTGCCTGCTGCGAGTCCATAAGAGGTGACCACCCAAGGGCTTCACGAGCTTTAGTATTATCAAGTTTTAATAATCCTGCCTCGTGTTTACCGTCATTATTTTCAACAATATTCTCTTTAATATCTGCCCATGCTTTTTTAGCATAGAGGCACATTTGCTCTACCGTCTTTACGTCTTCGGTGTCAGGGCCAAAATTAAAACTAGTACAAAAGTCTTTATCCTCACTAAGTAGCTTTTGGCCGAGCATGAGATAACCATTAAGTGGCTCAACTACATGTTGCCATGGACGCACTGATTTTGGACTCCTAATAGGCGTCTCTTTGCCAGCGGCCGTATTTCTAACCAGATCAGGAATCAAGCGATCCTTTGCCCAGTCCCCGCCACCGATAACATTTCCAGCTCTTGCTGTTGCTAAATAAAGCTCATTTTTTGAAAGAAACGATCTTCTAAATGAGTCTGTCATAAGCTCGACACAAGCCTTGGATGAGCTATATGGGTCGTAGCCACCAAGGACATCTGATTCCTTGTAACCTTTTGACCATTCTTTATTTTCGTACACTTTATCTGTCGTAACGCTGACGATAGCAGGAACATTGTTTTTTAATGCGGCCATGTAGACTTTCAAACTTCCGAGAACATTTGTCTCATAAGTTTTGACTGGATCATCGTATGAATCTCTAACCAGTGCTTGTGCTGCCAAGTGAAAAACAATATCAGGCTTGGTTTCATTTACAGCTTTCTCTAGTGCCTTCTCATTATTGATGTCTTCAAAGTAGTTTTTCATTTGGAGATCTAAAAGATTAAAGTGCGACAACTCTTCTGGCGCAAGTGAGTAGCCAACAACCTCGGCTCCTAGCATTTGTAGCCAATACGCCAACCAAGAACCTTTAAAGCCTGTGTGACCTGTTAAGAAAACTTTTTTTCCTTTATATATTTCATGCATGATTAGCTTCGCTTTGTTTCAAGGTATTTGCCGCTGAGATGGCATACACCACCATGATAAAAAATAAGTTAATTCCAAGGCCTATTGTAGATTGTGTCAGACCGCCTACAAAGAAAGCGCACAGGGCTGCAAGTTCAACCCTGGACCAAATATCTTCACGCCTAAATAACTCTAACGTCCACAAGCCTACCCAGAGTAAAAAACTAATGAGACCGACTGTCCCAGTTGCTGCCATAACTTCTAGAATTGAATTATGGGCGTGACCTCCAAACTCAAGCTTGGCATATCCGTAACGTTTCTTAATATCTAAAGAGTGATGCTCAAAGTTTAAATAGCCCCAGCCAAAGACGGGCTTTTCTTGATAAGCTGATACTGCTGCCTTCCACATGCTCAAGCGCTCAATATTTGAACCTTCTCGTTGAAAGTTTTTATAACTAGTAAAATAGCCAGTAATTCCGATCACAAGAAGAACTAGCATTGCGACTAAAAACTTTTTCAAGTCTTTTAGATAGTAGCCGAGTACACCAGCAATAAACGCCAGGATCGCTCCCCGAGTGTAAGTCGTATAAAGGGCGAAGATATTTAAAGCCAGAATTGAGAGGTAAATAATTTTATTTCGCTTGCTGATATCGCGCCATGTACCAATTAGAATTGCTGCAAATATTGTCATGAAGTATGCAAGGTTATGGGCGTAGTTCAGAACCATTCCCATTAGCCCGGCATTCCTATCCATATTCACATTCTTCATTAGAATCGGATTAAAGCCGGTATTTTTTCCAATCGTTCCACCGATCAGAGCAACTAAACTCGCGGCTAACATCATCGCAATTAATCTTGTCTGCCTTTGTTTAGAGTTTTTATTTTTCAAATAATAGTAGATCGGTGCAATCGAGAAGAAACCGTAGAGAAAGTATTTTGTCTTAAGTATCGGCTTCCAACCGTGCTTCATCGTCTCAAGATTTGTAAGGACAGAGAGAATTATTGCCACCACGAAGCCAAGCAAGGCCCAAGAGCTTTTTGGGAGTTTTTTCCAATCAGTTTTTGTCGCAAAATAAATACAAGGAACAAGCATGCAAATATGAGCCACGGCCAAAAGTGTAATCGACGTAACCAGACCCAAAGCATATGCACCAAGAGCAAAGTAGATTGAATAATCTAAGAATTTTTCGTGTTTAGGATTCACAGACTGACTTAACATACTCAAAACCTTCAATAACCCCGCGCAGCATTCAAGCTGCGATCAATTGTAAACCTATCGTCTTTATTATAGATTCTTCGGCAATGATCAACTTCATTCAAAACCTCAGTTTGAGACAAAAAAACCTCATTGTCATGGCTTATGACGCCCTCGTCATTATGGCCTGTTTCGTTGCGGCGCACTGCCTTCGTTTCGGCGAATGGTACCCCGAAATATTTGGATATTCTGATTTTTTAAAAGCTTTACCCCTCATAGTGCTGACCCAATTTACATGCCTCTTCTATTCAAATGTTTATAAGGCCATATGGCGCTTTTCTAGTATCCCTGACCTCATTCGAGTTATCAGAGGTGTAAGCCTTGCGGTCCCAGTATCTCTATTCGCAGTCTTTATTATGAATCGTCTCGAAGGCTTTCCTAGAAGTGCCTTCCTAATTGACTGGTTCCTTCTTATTTTCTTCCTCGGTGGCGGTCGCTTTGTTTATCGAATCTTATCCGACAGACACAGAAACTTGAGCCTCAAGAACTATGATCTCAAACGCGCGCTCATCATCGGAGCTGGCGTTGGTGGAGAAAAACTTCTTAGGGATATTAAATATACGCCAACACTGGGCGTTAGAATCCATGGCTTTATTGACGATGATAACGGAAAAACCGGTCGCTCACTAAATGGAGTTCCGGTACTTGGAAACACCAATTCTCTGGCCACAATTATCCAGCGCCTAGATATCTCCCAGCTGTTTATTGCTATACCTTCGGCAACTAGCCAAGAAATCAGAAATATCTTAGCAAAGATCGAAGGCTTAAATGTTGAAGTTAAAACTCTTCCTAAAATCAATGACGTCATTTACGGAAAGATTGAATACTCACAATTAAGAAAAATTGAAGCAGAGGATCTGCTTGGCCGTACCCCGGTAAATCTTAATATGGATGAGATCGCTAATTTCATTCGAGGCAAGCGTGTCCTAGTGACTGGTGCCGGCGGATCAATTGGTGCTGAAATCTGCAGACAGGTTTTAAAGTTTGATCCCGAACTGCTTATTGGTTTTGAACAGAGCGAAATAGCTGTCTACGAATTAAAAAAGCAAATCCAAGGCGCTCAAGCGGTTTTTGTTATTGGAGACGTCAGACAAGAAGCTTCCATAAACTCTGCTATCGCAAGATATAAACCACAAGTCGTTTTCCATGCTGCTGCCTATAAGCATGTGCCACTAATGGAAGAAAACCCTATTGAAGCAATCAAAACGAATGTACTCGGGACACTTAATACGGCCAAAGCTTCAATTCAAAATACAGTTGATAAGTTCGTGTTAGTCTCAACTGATAAAGCGATCAACCCAACAAATGTGATGGGGACAACAAAACGACTGGCAGAGATGGTGTGTCAGTCCCTTGATAGCGAGGCGAATACTGAATTTGTCATGATTCGCTTTGGCAATGTACTGGGCTCATCTGGCTCGGTGATTCCACTATTTAAAGAACAGATCGCAAATGGTGGCCCGGTCACCGTAACTCATCCCGATGTTATTCGTTATTTCATGTCGATTCCTGAGGCGTGCCAACTCGTTCTTCAAGCGGGATCTCTGGGTATTCGTGGACAGGTCATGGTGCTGGACATGGGTCAGCCGGTAAAAATCCTTGATTTGGCTAAAGAGATGATTAAGCTTGCGGGCTTTAAATACGGTGAAGATATTGAGATTGAATTCACAGGTCTTCGACCTGGCGAAAAAATGTTTGAAGAAATTTTTAAAGATGATGAAGAAAGAATACAAACATCAAACGATAAGATTTTCATCTCTAAAACGATGAGAACCACTAGCGACTTCAAACAAAGAATTGAGCAGCTTATCGCTTTAGATTATTCAACCGAAAAAGAGCAAATTCTACTCACTCTACAAAGCCTAGTTCCTGAGTTTACACCGACAGAGAATAAAACTGGTGCCTCTGTCCACTAATGAGCAATATCATTCTTTGATATGACCTTAAAAAAGGTTAACCATAGAATTTTAAGATCAAATATAAATGATTGGTTATTTAGATAGAATAACTCTAAGTTAACCTTATCATCTAAGCTGATTTCATCGCGACCATTAATTTGCGCCCAACCAGTAAGACCAGGCTTAAGCTTTTCAATCCCATGTTGTCTTCTCATTTCCATAAGATCGTCTTGATTATATAGGGCGGGCCTAGGGCCAACAAAGCTCATATCCCCTACAAGAATTGACCATAGCTGCGGTAGCTCATCTAAGCTCGACTTTCTAAGGAATGCCCCACCTCTAATGAGATACGCTGAGCCATCACGAAGTAAGTGTGTTGCAAGTTGTGGAGTTTCTTTTTTCATACTTCTAAGTTTCGGCATCCAAAAGAATGAACCCTCTATACCAACCCGTTTACTCCAAAACCACGATGGAGAACCATCGGCAAGGATCACATAAAGTGAGCATAAAGCTAAGACAGGCAACAAGACTAGCAATAGTCCGAAAGCCAGAAGAAAATCAAAGACCCTTTTCATTTAGGCATCTCCTATAGAATTCAACCAAGTCATCACAGACTCTACCGGAGTCAAAGCTATTTCTTGCACGCGCTAATGCCCGCTCACCAGTTTGTTTAAGTTCTTGCCTATTAAGATAGGTATACCTAATTTTTTCACGCAGCTCGACAACAGACCTGGGTTTAACCAACCAACCTGTCTCGTTGTCGATTATCGCGTCGCTAATTCCATAAATGTCTGATCCGATTGAAGCTTTTGACATTGCTGCAGCCTCAATAATAACTGTTCCAAAGCCCTCTCGATAACTTGGAAGACAAAACACATCGCATGCCGAAAAATACTTTTCAGGTTCATCTGTGAAATCGATTGTTTTGATATGTGGATGTGAAAGCATTACGGCCTCAACGTTTTCATCTAACGGATCTAGTTTTTTTTCGTAAGGGCCGACTAATAGCAGTTTCAAATTTGGATACTTTTTATTTAGATCAACAAACGAAGAGATCAACTCGTGAATACCTTTATCTTTAGTAACTCTTCCCAAATACAAGATGACAAAGTCATCATCCTGATAGCCAAGACTGTCTCTAATCATCAGTGTACGTTCTATGCTAGGGGAAAATTTCTCTAAATCTATTCCCCCAAAGCTCCCTTCACCAAGGCAAATTACTTTATTCGTTTTAAAATGTTTATTCAGGAAGTCGGCCTGAGATTTACTATCGGCAAGAAGATGAGTGTTCAGTTTGATAATTAACTTGTCAGCCCAAATCAATAAAAACCTCTTAACACCCTTTAGGGTTACCCACCTTTGACCAGTAAAAGTATGAATTCGAACAGGAGTTCGACACAAATATGATGAAATCGCTGATATCAATCCCCCTTTAGGGGTGTTGCTGTGGACAATACTGGGTTTAAGGCGCAGGAGTAATTTAACTGCATTTAGAATAGAAGCAATATCAGCAAAGATATTGATTTCACGTTTTATTTCTAACTCACAAACATTGTAGTGATCTTTGCTTGTCAACTTTTGAAATAGTTCATCGTTACTAGTTGCAATACTTAAGTTCACATCGTCCTTAGCTCCAAGCTCTTTAAAGAAAGTCTTATAGCCAAGTAATGCTAGCGGGACTGAACAAATCCTAAGTACATTCATCTCCAAAGCCCCCTAAAAGTTGAAAACAACTCCAGCGCAAGCCTTGAAGCAAAGTTTGACTCTAAGTATTCAATACTCTCTAGAGACTCTTGAAGTAATCGCTTATTTGTTCGTGAGGCATTCAGTCTTCTAAGCCAGTACATTAAAATTATAAACTCATAATATAGTGGACTAACCTTCGAACTCTTAAGCCCCTGCAGTGTGACAGTATAATAGCAAGATAGATTTCGAGAGATATTTTCACTACTAATCCCTCCCTCAAGTTCATAGACAACTAACGGCTGTGAAAAGTATTTACCTAGACCTAGCTTAGAGAGCTTAAGCCAAAGCGAATAATCCTCAGCAACAACAATTCTTTTATCGATAGGAAAGCCACTTGCTGCAATAAAGCTTTCAGTGCGAACACAAACACTAGATGTAATTATAAAGTTTCTAAAGAGAAGACTTGATTCTATTGCACCAGATTTTCGAATTGAAAACCCTGAGACAAAACTTCCATTTGGAGCACGTGCCTGCGAGTAAGCAAAGGTGTAAGCTTTATTGTCCTCCAAAAACTCAACTTGAGTTTGAATTTTTGTCTCCTCCCACAAATCATCCGAATCCAAAAAAGCCAGATACTTGCCTCGTGATTTAGTTGCACCCAAATTACGACTTAAAGACGGAAGGCCTTCATTTTCTTTGTAGAAATATCTTACTCTAGGATCAAGTGATTCGTTCTCGAAATACTCTCTTGTTCCGTCCTCCGAACCATCATCGACGACAATTACTTCTAACTCTTTGTAGGTTTGTGAGAGAACAGACTCAACTGCCTTGAGCAGCTTAGGAAGGCGATTGTAAGTAGGTATGATAGCTGACACAAGGGGTTTGTTCACGTCATCTAATCCCTGATCGGTATCAAGTTCAGAGGCACTTCTTGATGACAACTTTCATTCTTTAAATTCTCATAGGATTTAAAGTCTATCTTTTTTTCGTAAAAGAGTTTTAGTAAATCATCTTGATGGAAGTCTCCTGCAATATTATCGTTTTCGGTTTGAACTTTATTGCATGGAATATTTAAGATCGAAGAAACTTCCATACAGACACCTATTTTCTTTCTATACAGCCTGTTGAATTTCTGAAGTTTGGCTTCATAGCTATTGGGTGCCTTAAAATCCAAAGCCCTAGTCATTACAAGAATCTCGTCTCGATAAAAAATATGTCCATCCACTGATAATGGATAACCCCAGTCCAACTTCCCCTCACTATAGCCCCAAGAAGAGAAATTTGAGTCGACTTTTGTAAAAGATGGAATCGGCTGCTCTTTGCTCTGGGTATAACTTCTTTTTAAATGTAGACCCATTCTTAAAGAAGGCACATGTCCTCTATCAAACTTCATAAAATTCTCTAAACTTACTTTTTTCTTAAAAAGTATATCGTCGACTAGAAAGAAAACTTTATCACTTTGGAGATTTTCCAGAACAGAAAGCAAACATTCTCTGAATCCATTCTTGTCATTTTCGACCCGTGCTAAAGCTTTCTCATGGGACTTAAAGAGAG
>TARA_R110000868_G_scaffold3811_11_pt1 | contig 24143 bp, 21 predicted proteins | sample TARA_R110000868 | Tara Oceans TARA_R110000868 (sample SAMEA4397489) | marine metagenome | biome: Polar Biome; feature: [SRF] surface water layer (ENVO:00010504); material: water (ENVO:00002006), including particulate matter (ENVO:01000060) such as... | depth 5 m | reverse complement strand
ATATGCAACTTATTTAATACATAAAAAGCAACGACTTATGAACCGCTGCTTTTAATATTAAAAGTTTAACATACTTCTTACTTTACGAATTCTATTTTTTGAGGTTCTTCAACATTCTTACTGTCAAAGAAACCTTGGTCGGCCATCCATTGGTCACTATAGATCTTACTCATATACCTGGAACCGTGATCGGGAAATATAACTACCACATTACTATCTTCGTTAAACTCTCCCATTTCATCCAATTGCCTCACCGCTTGCATTACTGCACCGCTTGTATAGCCAACAAAAAGTCCCTCTGTCCTGGATATCTCCCTGGCCGTATGCGCGCTTTCCTCATCGGTAACCTTTATGAATTCATCTATTACCTCAAAATTGGTTGCGGTTGGTATCAAATTTTTACCCAAGCCTTCAATTCGGTACGGATAAATTTCTTTAGTATCAAATTCTCCGGTCTCATGGTACTTTTTAAGAACAGAACCAAAAGCATCCACCCCTATTACACGGATATTCGGATTTTGCTCCTTTAAATACTTGGCCGTCCCCGATATAGTGCCTCCTGTACCACTACAGGCAACCAAATGGGTTATATGCCCATTGGTCTGCTTCCAAATTTCCGGTCCAGTACTATTATAATGGGCTTCGGCATTTAAGTCGTTAAAATATTGATTTATATATATGGACCCATCTGTTTCCTCGTGCAATCTTTTGGCCACCTCATAATAGGACCTTGGATCATCGGCACTAACGTGCGCAGGACAAACATAGACTTTTGCCCCCATAGACCTCAACATGTCTATTTTATCTTTGGATGATTTTGAACTTACTGCCAATATACAATCGTAACCTTTTATGATACTGATCATGGCGATGCTAAAACCTGTATTCCCCGAAGTAGTTTCTATAATGGTACTCCCCTTCTTTAATAGTCCCCTTCGTTCCGCCTCTTCAATAATATAAAGGGCTATACGGTCTTTGGAGGAATGTCCCGGATTAAAGCCTTCTACCTTAGCGTAAAAATTACCTTCAAGGTTGGCAGCTATTTTATTTAGTTTGATTAATGGGGTGTTTCCTACAAGTTCTAGGAGGTTGTTACAAGCGTTTATCTTTTGTTCCATAAACAATTTCTAGGTTTAGAACTTATCGACAATTTTGATTTTTGCCAATATTGATAGGACAAAATTAGTCTTTTTTTTGGATTAACGAATTTTATGCTCCAAATCTAACAAAAATGCGTATTCCTTGGCCACTTCTTTTAGTGACTCAAAGCGCCCTGAAGCACCGCCATGACCTGCATCCATATTAATATTGAACAGCAACAAATTATTGTCCATTTTATACTCCCTTAGTTTGGCAATCCATTTCGCCGGTTCAAAGTATTGTACTTGGGAATCGTGAAATCCAGTAATAACCAACATATTTGGTTGAATTTGCCGCGATACATTGTCATAGGGCGAATAGGACTTCATATAATCATAATACTCCTTATCATTGGGATTGCCCCATTCATCATACTCTCCGGTGGTCAAGGGAATAGTATCGTCCAACATAGTGGTAAGCACATCAACAAAGGGAACGGCAGCAATAATACCGTTATATATTTCCGGGCAAAGGTTTACGATGGCCCCCATCAAAAGTCCTCCGGCAGAACCTCCGGAAGCGTATAGGTGTTCGGGACTTGTATATTTTTTTTCAATTAAAAATTTGGAACAATCTATAAAGTCGGTAAAAGTATTGATCTTCTTGAGCAATCTCCCTTCTTCATACCAAGTACGCCCCAAGTATTCCCCTCCCCTGACATGGGCTATGGCATAAATAAAACCTCTGTCCAACAGACTTAAACGTACCGTAGAAAAGTAGGGATCAATGGTGTGTCCATAGGAACCATAAGCGTATTGCAATAAGGGACTGGAACCGTCCAACTTGGTGCTTTTGTGATAGACCAAAGAAATAGGAATTTTTTTACCATCTTTTGCAGTGGCCCAGATACGTTCAGAAATATAGTTCTCCTTTTTAAATTTTCCACCCAATACCTCTTGTTCCTTTTTAACGATCTTCTCCTTGGTCCTCATATTAAAATCAATGATGGAACTTGGGGTGGTCATGGAGTTGTATCCATACCTGAGAATTTCCGTGTCAAAATCTGGATTGGTACCCACATAAGCCGTATAGGTTTCATTGTCAAAGGGCAAATAATAGCTTTCTCCAGTATCCCATCGCACTATTTTCAGCTGATTTAGACCATTTTCACGTTCGGACAAAACATAATAGTCATTAAACATCTCAATATCCTCCAAAAGTACTTCCTCCCTATGTGGAATAAAGTCTACCCAGTTATCGGATTCTGTTTTATCTTCAGGGGTAGTCATCAATTTAAAATTGGTTGCCCCGTCCCTGTTGGTCAGAATATAAAAATTGTCCTCATAATGGGTCAAGGAATACTCCTGCCCTCTTACCCTTTTTGAAAAAATATGGAATTTTCCATTGGGATCATCCGCCCTCAGAATTTGAAATTCCGATGTCAACGTACTCGAAGAACCAATAACAATAAATTCTTTGGATTTAGTTTTATAAACAAAGGTGGTAAAGGTTTCGTCCTCCTCATGGAAAACCAGTTGATCCTCATCGGGAGATGTACCTAAAACGTGCTTATAGATATTATTGGACCTTAAGGTCTTAGGGTCTTTTTTGGTATAGAAAAAGGTTTTATTATCATTTGCCCATACGGCACTTCCCGTAGTATTCTCTATTTTATCCGGATATATTTCGCCAGTGTGTAAATTCTTTATTTGAAGGGTATATTGCCTTCGTGAAACCGTATCCACCCCAAAGGCCGCAAGTTCGTTGCTGGGACTAATGGACAGGCCTCCTAAGCTAAAATATTCAAAACCTTCCGCCAGAATATTGCAATTAAACATTATCTCCTCCACTGCGTCCTCCTTTTCAAACCTTCTGGCAAAAATTGGATACTCCTTTCCCACTTCGTATCGGGTAGCATACCAATACCCGTTAAACTTGTAGGGCACGGAAGAATCATCTTCCTTGATCCTAGATTTCATCTCCTGGAACAAACTGTCCTTAAGGTCATTGGTATGGGCCGTTAAATTATCGTAATATGCGTTTTCCTGTTCCAAAAAAGCAATTACCTCCGGATTTTCCCTTTCGTTCAACCAATAATAATTGTCTATCCTAACATCATCGTGCTTTATTAATTGCTTCTCGATTTTTTTTGCACTTGGTGCTTTCAATTCCCGCTGCATGAGTGTAGATGGTTTTATTAAGAATCCGCAAAAATAATATTTAAATGCCAGCGACCTGATTAATTATGACCTTTATCCTTAATAAAATTCTGTATATCTAAAATCAACTATATTTATATGGATCACCTATTAATCTTATAAATTCCATCCATTTTAGTAATTTTGGAGGGTAGAACTATTTAAAACTATAATTTATGTTTGGAGATATGATGGGCATGTTGGGGAAATTAAAAGAAACCCAAGAAAAGGTAAAAGCTACCAAAGAGAGAATGAATACCGTAATACTTGATGAGCAGTCTCCTGACGATTTGCTAAAAGTTAGTATTACCGCCAATAGGACTATTAAAGCCATTTCAATTGATGATAGCCTTTTAAGTGACAAGGAACAATTGGAGGATTATCTAATATTGACCCTAAACAAGGCTATCGAAAGAGCCACTACTATAAATGAAAACGAATTGGCTGCTGTTGCCAAGGAAGGTATGCCGAATATTCCTGGAATGGATTCTTTTTTGAAGTAATTATCAGTAAGTTTATCACTCCAACAAATCAAAACTGCTAAGAATGAAGTATTTCGCACTATTACTCCTGTTTCCCATTATGGTACTTGCACAAGACCAAAATAACAACACCCAGGAAACGGGATGGCTAACCGACTATAACAGTGCGCAAAAATTAGCAAAAAAGACCAATTCCAATATTCTCATGTACTTTACCGGAAGTGATTGGTGCTCCCCATGCAAGGCTTTAAAAAAAGATTTGTTCGATACCGCACAGTTTAAAGAAGTAGCCAAGGACTATGTACTTCTCTATGTGGATCTTCCGAGAAAAAAAGAAAGCCTTAGTGCCGAGGCAATGAAACAAAACAAGGAATTGTTATCCCAATGGAACAAAAAGGGGATTTTTCCGCTCATCAGCTTAATAAGTACAGAAGAAAAAGAGGTGGCCACACTTTCCGGTTATGGCACTAAGGGAGATGTGGAAAAGTATCTGGACTTTCTTAGACAGAACAGAAAAATGTAATATTATCCAACTCTTTCTTTTGTGGTTAAAAAATAACACAAAGGGGATTTTAAGCAATAACAGATCCATTTTTTTTATTGATCACCAATATTTATTTATCGCATACTGCGTACTAAAATTAAACGGGCAGCTTCTTCTTATTCCCTTTAGAAAAAGGCGGAATTTATTATAGAATTCGTTATAATTGTATAGGCGATTAATTTTCGCCTTCTAACTTATTTATCCTTTACAAACTGCACAATTATTATGACCGAAAATTATTTTAAAACCTATCCAGACAAAAATGGTTTTTTTAAAGAGTACGGTGGTGCCTTTATACCACCCATTCTTGAAGCGGAAATGAAAAAAATTACAGATGCTTATTATTCCATCAGCAAATCGCATAATTTTATTTCGGAACTAAGAAGCATTCGCAAACACTACCAAGGTCGCCCAACACCTGTTTATTATTGCAATAGGTTGTCCGAAAAATACGGAGGAAGAATATATCTAAAACGGGAAGATCTAAATCATACGGGGGCTCATAAACTAAACCATTGTATGGGAGAGGCCCTTTTGGCAAAACATTTGGGCAAAAAGAAACTCATTGCAGAGACGGGAGCCGGACAACATGGAGTTGCCCTAGCTACCGCAGCAGCCTATTTTGGGTTGGAATGTGAAATCCATATGGGAGAAGTGGATATGGCCAAAGAACATCCCAATGTAGTTAGGATGAAGATCCTTGGCGCAAAAGTAGTTCCGGTTTCCCATGGCCTAAAAACCCTGAAGGAGGCTGTAGATTCGGCCTTTGAAGCCTATTTGAAAGACCCCATTACAACAATTTATTGCATAGGTTCCGTAGTAGGTCCACATCCATTTCCCATGATGGTCCGCGATTTTCAGCGTGTAGTGGGCATTGAGGCAAAAGAACAATTTTTTGAAATGACCGGGGAGTTACCGGACAATGTGGTTGCCTGTGTAGGTGGGGGCAGTAATGCCATGGGAATATTCTCCTCTTTTTTGGAAGAACCCGAATGTACCTTATATGGCGTTGAACCTGGTGGACGCTCCATGGAATACGGGGAACATGCTGCCACAATGACCTTGGGAACACCAGGAGTCATACATGGCTTTAAATGTTATATGCTAAAAGACGAGAATGGCGAACCTGGAGCAGTGCATTCCGTGGCAAGTGGATTGGATTACCCGGGAGTGGGTCCTGAACACAGTATGTTGAAAGATCTTAAAAAAGTAACCTATGACGTAGTTTCCGATCAGGAAACCATAGATGCCTTTTACGAACTTAGTCGCTTGGAAGGTATCATCCCGGCACTGGAAAGCGCCCACGCAGTGGCCTATGCCCTTAAATTGGCGCAAAAAAATCCACAGTCCTCCATTTTGGTAAACTTGAGTGGCAGGGGCGACAAGGATATAGATTATGTTGTAGATACCTTTGGGCTTCCCGAGCTTGAAAAATAATTTCCAACAAACTAAGCACTAGGGTACCTGAAAAGTTATTATCAATAGCTTTTTAGGTACCCTTTTTCTCAATTAGGTATTATCTAAAAATGCCAATTCAGACCGCTTTTAACTATTCGCATACAAATTAGGCCCTGGGAGGAACAACGGAAGCGCCGACCCAAACTCCGGAGAATTTTTAGATTAAAGATTCACATTTTTTTTGTGTAACTTTAAAAAAAGTTGCCGTAGGCCATGCTAGAAATAAAAAAGGAATCGGATACCACATATACCTTTCGTCTGCAATCGGAAAGTGGACAGACGCTGCTTACAAGCGTCCCTTTTAAGAATAGGGAGGAGATTGACAACACAATTGCCAAACTTAAGATTCTTATAGGCCAATCTTCTGTCTTTGAACGTAAGACGGACTACAATGGAAAATTTCTTTTTGTCATGAAGAACAGTGAAGGCAAGACAATCGGAAACTCTATGCTTTATAGTTCCGAGGCAGGCATGGAAAATGGCATAAAGAATCTCAAAACCAGTATTTCCTTATTACCAGATGCCATAGGCCTATAACTCGGGTAATATATTCAATAAATACTCGTGCATTTCATCCGTATAGTCCATATGCGTAACCATCCGTAATTTACTTTGCCCCATTCCTATTATTTGTATATTTCTTTTATTCAGCTTTTCCAGAAAAAGATCAGTGGTAATCCGACTTTCATTAATTTCGAAAATAATAATATTAGTTTCTGTTGGCTCCACCTTTTTAATATAGGGCAAATCTTTTAGTACCATACTAATTTCCGCTGCCTTCCTATGATCTTCTAACATTCTTTCCCAGTGATTATCTATAGCATATATACCTGCTGCTGCAAGATAACCTGTTTGTCGCATTCCTCCACCTAAAACCTTCCTTACCCTTAACGCTTTGTCAATATTCTCCCTGTCCCCCAACAAAACGGAACCTATAGGACACCCAAGGCCTTTACTTAAACATACACTGATGGTTTGGAACAATTCCCCATACGCCAAAGGTGATTCATTTTTGGCGATAAGGGCATTCCATAAACGTGCCCCATCCAAATGATATTTTAAATGATGTCTCTTACACACCTCCCCTATAGCTCTTAATTCCTCCAAATCCCAACAGGCTCCACCGCCTTTATTGGTGGTATTTTCTATACAAACAAGTGAAGTAACTGGGCTATGATAAAAGTCCGGTGGATTTATGGCCTCCTCCACTTGATGTGCTGTCATCGTACCCCGATGGCCGTCGACTAATCTACAGGATACACCACTATTGAAACTCACCCCTCCCCCTTCATAATTATAGACATGGGCGTATTTATCACAAATTAATTGCTCTCCTGGTTGGGTATGCAACTTTATTGCCGTTTGATTCGCCATGGTACCGCTAGGAAAAAATAAAGCTGCTTCCATACCAAACAGTTTGGCCATTTTTTCCTCCAGCCTATTCACCGTAGGGTCATTTTTAAAAACATCGTCCCCCACCTCGGCCGTCATCATGGCCTGTAACATTCCAGGAGTAGGTTTGGTAACAGTATCACTAATAAGATTTATAAGCATGATGGTTAAAAATTATTTAGAACAAATGAATCCAATTGACCCTTCTTATTTAACTGCGTTCAGAATTTACACAAACGTATTAAACATTTTCCAAGTAGCTATTTTTTTCATCTTATTTAATATGATTTGACAATAATAACATCGCATTTTTCAGGTATGGATAATTTTCTATCTAAAAAACCAATAATAAGCGGTAAGTAACTAAAATATAGTAACTTGAAGAAAAATAGGCATATGAATCCGGACTTAAAAAAACCCATATTTTCTTCGTACATTAACAATACGGCACTTTTTGATGAAGTTTTCAACACCAACGGAGATGCTAAAAATGTATATCAAAAATTGTTTGAACTGTACGGTAATCACTCCATTGAAGACTATGTACAATTGAACAATAAGGCCAAATCCTCATTTTTTAACCAAGGGATTACTTTCCAGGTATACGATAATAAGGAATCTCAAGAAAAAATATTTCCGTTTGATCTTTTTCCAAGAATCATAGATGAAGATGAATGGGAAATTATCGAAAGGGGCGCTATCCAGCGCAGTAAAGCATTGAACCTATTTTTATGGGATATCTATCACGACAAAAAAATCATCAAAGATGGAATCGTACCGTTGGACCTGATAAGCTCCTCCGCCAACTATTTACATCAAATGATAGGGGTTGATCCTCCTGGAGGCATATACAATCACATTTCCGGCACTGATATTATTAAACACTCCGATGGCAACTATTATGTTCTTGAAGACAACATAAGATGTCCATCGGGGGTAAGTTATGTTATTTGTAATCGTACGGCCTTAAAAAGGGCACTCTTCGGGGTTTTCAACCATTATAAAACACATTCGGTAACCAACTACGCCGAAAACTTACTGGATATTCTGGAAAGTGTAAAACCAAAAGGGGTAGATGTCCCCAATTGTGTGGTCATTACTCCAGGCATGTACAATTCTGCCTTTTACGAGCATTCCTATCTGGCAAAAGCCATGGGTGTGGAATTGGTGGAAGGTAGAGATCTGTTTGTTGAGAACGATTTTGTCTATATGAAAACTATTCGTGGACCCATTAAGGTAGATGTGATTTACAGAAGAGTGGACGACCAATTTATTGATCCCCTGGAATTTAGGGCCGATTCGTCATTAGGGGTGCCCGGGCTTTTCGCTGCCTATATTAAAGGCAATGTTTGTTTAGCAAATGCCCCGGGCACAGGAGTTGCTGATGATAAGGCCATCTATACCTATATGCCGCAGATCATTAAATATTATTTGGATGAGACCCCCATTCTCAACAACGTGCACACCTACCATTGCAGTCGGCCAATAGAGCTTAAATACGTCCTGGAACATATACATGAACTGGTAATTAAACCCGTAGATGAAGCTGGAGGTTATGGTATCTCCATTGGCAACAGACTCTCCAAGGCCGAAATAAAGGTGGTACAGGAAGAAATTAAACAAAATCCCAGGAAATACATTGCCCAGCCCATTATGTCGTTATCCGTACATCCCACCTATATAGATGACAGTGAATCCTTTGAACAACGCCATGTGGACTTAAGGACATTTACCCTATTGGGAAATAAAAAGGAATTTGTACTCAAAGGAGGGTTGTCCCGAGTTGCTCTAAAAAAAGGAAATCTTATTGTGAATTCCTCACAAGGTGGTGGTTCCAAAGATACCTGGGTATTAAAAAAATAAAACAGAATTATGTTAGCAAGAGTTGCCAATAACCTTTTTTGGATGGGCCGTTATATTGAACGTGCCGAACATGTTGCCAGATACTTAAATGTAAATTATTTTTCTTCCTTGGACGCTCCAAACGAGTTATCACAATCCAGACAATTTGTTCTGCAGTCTATGATGTTCCTGGTAGGGGAACCAATAGAGGACGATTCCAAAATTCTTAACGAAGAAGAAATTTTATTCAACATAGGATTAAATGGCAATATACCGTATTCCATTATCAACAATGTTAAATATGCCCGCGAGAATGCAAATAGTGCCAGAGACCTAATTTCTACCGAACTTTACGAATCCATCAACAAATTTTATCATTTTGTCATAAAGTATTCCATAGCGGATTTTACAAAAAAGGGTCTATATGATTTTACCGTAAATATCACTGAAATGACCGCTATTTTAAGGGGTAAAATACGGGGTACACTTTTACATGACGAGGTGTATGCAATTATTATGCTGGGCATTAATTTGGAGAGGGCCACTCAGGTAATCAGAATCATCAATGCCAAATACAATGACGCGGTAAAGGCCAAAGGGAGTTATGGTGATAAAATTAGCCATAGTTTTGAATGGACCACGCTCCTTAAATGTGTGGAGTCCTATGATATGATGCGGAGATATTATAAAAAGACACCTACGAGTATCTCTACCTTGGAATTCTTAATATTAAATCCAAATTGTCCCAGATCTGTTATCAACAGCATTAACCAAGTATATAAGCACATAAGGGTTTTGGACGAATCCAAAATTCCGGATAAAAATTCCACTGCTTTTTTAATTAGTAAGGTTAAAGGCGAATATGAATTTAAATTTGCTGAAGAAATCGAAGAAGACATTCAGGGCTTTATCGAAAAAATTCTCAATAGTCTGGTACAGATCAGTCTCAAAATGGAAAATGAATTTTTTAACTATTGATTTATATTCCTTTGGACTACCTTTGCCTTAACAACTACCTATAATGTCATTCGAATATTCAGTTACCTATTTTGCCGAAAATAACTACGAAAATCCGGTAGAAAATGCATCTTGGCAATTTTTGATTGTTCCTGAGAATAACGATACGCAAGAATTGATAAGCGTGGAAATAAAGAATTCCTTGGAAGCCAAAAGTGGGTTTTCTCAAAATGGTTATGGATTTCAGACCATAAGAATAAATACCACGGAACGATTCCAGAAGATTAATTTCAGTGCCACCTTTAAACTTAAAAAAATAAGTTTCAACCCTTTTGGGCAAATTCCAATCTTTGATATCCCCAGTAACTATGAACTTGTTCAAAGTTTGAATTTCAAGGTAGATCATGAGCCCTATCTACGTGAGACCAAATATACCGCCTTGCCAGCGGATTCAAAAAATTTATTTGTTTTTGATACCTCCCTAAGTATTTTCGATAATCTGCAACAATTAAATCATTGGGTCTATCATTTTATTCATTTCAATACTGGCGTTACACATGTTAATACCTTGTTGGAAGAAATTATAAACAATCCTGAGGGGGTTTGCCAGGATTTTACCCATTTATTCTGTGCCTTATCAAAAGCAAATAATATACCCACCCGCTATGTCTCGGGATACCTGCACCAAGGCAATGGTTACTTTGGCGACTCTCAAATGCATGCCTGGGCAGAAGCTTATATTCCTCAAGTGGGATGGATCGGCTTTGATCCTACCAATCATTTATTGGTCAATGACAACCATATTAAAGTGGCCCACGGCAAAGACTATAATGATTGCTCACCTTTAAAAGGTGTGGTTTATTCCCAAGGCGCCAATGAAACCGTGCATTCTGTGGAAGTACAGGCCGAACAATAAATATCATTTCATATTTGGTCCAAAATCAAAAAAAAGAATCCTATTTTTGGCTGAAAATAATTAGGATATGATAACTACAGACCATTATAAGAGTCTCATAGATCGCCTTGGTGCGTTAAGGAGGTATCTTTGACATTGATGCCAAGCTTGTAGAAATAGAAAACGAGGAAGAAAAAACCCTGGCCCCTGATTTTTGGAACCATCCCCAGGAAGCACAAGAGCAGATGAAGTTAATTCAATCCAAGAAACAATGGGTCGATGATTTCAACAGCGCCCAAAGTTTAGCGGCCGATCTGGAGATTTTTTTGGAGTTTCAGAAGGAAGGTGAAATGTCCGAGGCCGATGTTGAAAACCATTACGACAAGACCATAGAAGCCTTGGAGAAATTGGAATTCAAGAATATGCTCTCTGCAGAGGGTGATGAACTTACGGCCATAATTCAAATTACTGCTGGTGCCGGTGGCACGGAAAGTTGTGATTGGGCCTCCATGCTGATGCGGATGTATATGATGTGGAGCGAAAAGAACGGCTATAAGATAAAAGAACTCAACTACCAGGAAGGTGACGTGGCAGGAATAAAAACTGTGACCTTGGAAATTGAAGGCGACTTTAGCTTTGGCTGGCTAAAGGGCGAAAATGGAGTCCATAGGCTCGTACGTATTTCCCCATTCGACAGTAATGCAAAGCGCCATACCTCTTTTGCTTCGGTTTACGTTTACCCATTGGTGGATGACAGTATAGAAATTGATATAAATCCGGCAGATGTTGAGATTACCACTGCCAGATCTAGTGGTGCGGGCGGACAGAACGTAAATAAGGTGGAAACCAAAGTTCAGCTCACCCACAAGCCTTCAGGTATTCAAATTTCTTGTTCAGATTCCAGGTCGCAGCACGACAATAGGGCTACGGCCTTAAAAATGCTTAAGTCCCAATTGTACGAAATTGAGTTGCGCAAGAAAATGGAAGCCCGACAGGAAATTGAGTCGTCCAAAATGAAAATTGAATGGGGATCTCAGATTAGAAATTATGTTATGCACCCTTATAAATTGGTGAAAGACGTGCGTACAGGGGAAGAAACAGGCAATGTTGATGCCGTAATGGACGGCCATATCGATAATTTCCTAAAGGCTTACCTAATGATGATGGGGCAAAAGGAAGAAAGCTAGTTGGGATATGCGGCATGGGACAAAACGAGAATGTTTAAGAACTTAGGTAGAGTTATCTCAGACTTATTGTTCATACTATTTTGTGTTGTACCAAATTGAAACCATGTAACTTATAGTTACATAACTTAAAATCAAAAGTTATGATTAAAATATATCACAATCCCAGATGTGGTAAGTCCAGGGAAGGATTGGCCATTCTGGAAAATTCCGGAAAGGAATTTGAAATAATTAAATATCTAGAGGACGTACCAACCAAAAAGGAGCTTCAAGCCATTCTGAAAATTTTAGGCATATCCCCTTTGGAGCTGGTACGTGTCAACGAAACCATTTGGAAGGATAAATACAAAGGAAAATCCTTGACAGACGACCAGATTTTAGATGCCATGATCGAAAACCCTAAATTAATTGAGCGTCCGATCGTAATCCAAAACAAACAAGGGGTTATTGGGCGTCCTCCTGAAAGGATAAAGGGGCTATTGGAATAGTAACTATGTTAAAATGATTTGAAAAAGGAATATTTATTTTTATATTATTTGCAAATCAAGGCTTGGTTTCAAAATTGTTTTTAAAACCGGCCCGTTAAATATAAAACATCTAAATATCATCCTTTTTCAACACACAAAACACTGATAATCAGTCTTAATTTTCAATACTTGATTCTTTTATTAAGTACCTTCATAAAGATCAAAGCAGTTGTGGCTGCATAGCGGCACAATTCTTGAATTATTTGATTTAACAAACATTTAACCAATCAGGATTAAACCATCTATTAATTTTGGAATCCCATAAACCAGTTGACATTATGAAAACGAACAAGAAATTATTTTTAAGTCTTTTATTGATCGTATTATCATTTCCATTTTTAAGTGCCCAATACGGCTACGGAAATGGGTATGGCAATGGATATGGAAACGGCTATGGCTACGGAGGATATGGTAGACAACGCAATAGCATTCCACAAGCACAGGAAACACCCAAGGAGCCGGAAAAATTAACGGCTGCCCAAATTGTGGATGCAGAGATGCCGAGCATTACAGAAAAATTGGCCTTAAACCCTTTTGAGGAAGCGGTATTGAGCACCACCTTAAAAAAATACCTGCAAGAACGAATAGAATTGCAGATACTGGAGTTACCAGCCGATAAGATGAGGGAAAGTTATGAAAAAATCACCCTAAAGCAAGATGAAGAGCTTAAGGCAGGCCTACCATTGGAAAAATATGAGGCTTTTGTAGAACTTCAGAAAAACGGTTTTAAAAAGGTTAAAGAAAAAAAGAAGAAGAAAAAGAATAAATCCAAAACTTAACAAATGAAAAGATTTCTCCCAGTTACATTATTATTACTCACATTAGTAAGTTATGCACAGGGGGGCCAAGGCCCTCAAGAACCAATAAAAATAACTGGGACCGTTTTGGAACAAGGGACAGATGAACCCTTGGAATACGCCACTTTAGTACTACAAAGTGTAAGAAATCCTGAAAAAATAACCGGTGGCATAACCGATGCCAGTGGAAAATTTGAAGTTGAAGCAGCCCCGGGCAACTACAACATTAGTGTTGAATATATCTCCTATAAATCCTATAAATTAAATAATCAAACCTTAAGAACGGCCACCGATCTTGGGATTATTCATCTTGCTCTGGACGTTGCCCAATTGGCCGAAGTTGAAGTGGTAGGCGAACGGACTACAGTAGAATTAAGACTCGATAAAAAAGTATATAATGTAGGTTCAGATCTTACCGTAAAAGGGGGCTCCGTAACCGATGTTCTTAGCAACGTTCCTTCCGTTTCTGTGGATGTGGAAGGCAATATTAGTCTTAGGGGCAACGAAAGCGTTAGAATCCTTATCAACGGCAAACCCTCTGCCCTATCCGGCCTAAGTCCGGAGGCGCTTCAACAGTTGCCTGCGGATGCCATAGAAAAGGTAGAAGTAATTACCAACCCATCAGCCAGGTACGATGCAGAAGGAACGGCAGGTATCCTAAACATCATATTAAAACAAAGTAAGACCGCTGGGCTGAATGGTTCTGTAAATGTGTATACGGGACATCCCGAAACCTATGGTGGTTCTGTAAGCTTAAATTTAAGACGCGATAATTTTAATGTCTTCACCAATACCACATATCGCTATCGCAGTGGACCTGGGAATGCCTTGTTCAATCAAGAAAATTTCGACAGCAATGGCAATACCTTGAGTTACCAGGATGAAATAAGGGATTACCAAAGAAAGGACAAAAGCTTTAACACCAATGTTGGTTTTGAACTGTTCTTGGATAAGAGCAGCAGTATTACCAACTCTCTTGTTTTTAGCAAATCCAATGGGGATAATACTGTTAATGTGGATTTTTCCAATTTTGATGAGAATAGAACCCCTACCATCCAAAGAAACCGATTTACGGTTGAGGACGAGTTTGAAGAGGAGGTACAATACTCTTTAAATTATCAAAAGAAATTTGAAAAAGAAGGAAACACGCTTACTTTTGACTACCAATATTCCAAAGGTATTGACGATGAAAATTCAATAATCAAAGAGGTGATTTTGGGGGATAATATTGCCCTGGATACCGAAAGGACCATAGATGCCCAAACACAAATAAGTCAATTGCTACAAATGGATTATGTACTTCCCTTTGGAAAGGATAATAAGTCCCAATTTGAAATTGGATATCGCGGAACTTTTAATAATAACAATACCGACTTTGATTTTGGCATAGAGCAGCCGAATGGTAGTTTTAACAGCGACCCCAATTTTAGCAACGAATTAAATTATAAGGAATACGTAAACGCGGCCTATACCCAATTGGGATCTAAATTTGACAAATTCAGTATTCTAGGTGGATTAAGAGTGGAGGCTTCCGATATTGGAATAGAATTATTGAACTCCAATGAAATAACCAATAAGGATTATGTCAATTGGTTTCCATCTGTATTTTTAGGGTATGAATTCTCCGAAAAAGAACAGCTTACCTTAAGTTATAGCAAAAGACTTAGAAGACCTAGATCCAGGTTTATCAATCCCTTTCCTTCCAGATCCAGTAACACCAACCTTTTTCAAGGAAACGCGGATTTGGATCCTACCTTTACGGATGCCTATGATTTGGGGTATTTAAAAAGATGGGATAAATTTACATTCACCACCTCAGGATATTTCAATAGATCAACTGGAGTGTTTCAATTCGTTTCTAGGGAAACAGGTGATTTTGTTACCATTGAAAATCCGGACGACCCACAAAACCCCATTGTTGTACCAGTACAGGTACGTAGCCCTATAAATTTGGCAACCGAAGATCGTTATGGCATGGAGTTCACCACCACATATACCCCAAAAAAAAACTGGAGATTAACTTGGAACGTAAATGCCTTCCAAAGGGATTTACAGGGTGATTACACTTATACCAACAGTCAAAATGAAGAAATAGTGCAAAATTTTGATGCCAATAACTTTTCATGGTTTACCCGTTTTAGCGCTAAAATACCCTTACCTGGAAAAATCGACTTTCAGACTAACTTCTTTTATATGGGCCCTTCCAAAGATGCCCAAAACACGAACAAGGGAATGTTGAGTTCTGATCTAGGTCTAAGTAAGGATATCTTAAAGGACAAGGGCTCCCTGACTTTGAACGTAGGCGATATATTTAATTCTAGAAAACGTAGGAGCGATACTAGGACGGAAAATGTTGCTACCTATAGCGAGTTTCAATGGAGGCAAAGACAGATAACCTTATCCTTTCAATACCGCTTTAATCAACCCCAGAATCAAAAAGGAAAAAATGGCGGAGGTCGCAATGGCGGAGGGGACGACATGGATTTTGAAGGATAAAAGAGAAAACCCCATAAAACAAAAAAGGGAACCAATTGTGGTTCCCTTTTTTGTTTTAAATATCGTAATACTATTCGTTACGTTTGGCCTTTTTAGCGGCACGTTTCTCCTTAAAGATTTCAAGTAATGCACCACCTATCCAATAAGGCACCACAAATGTTAACAGAAAAATCATTAACCAAAAACCGATGGTCAAGATGGTTAAAAATGCTAAAAACCCTAGATATTGGTCAAAATCGAACATGATTGGTATGTTTTTTTATTCTGGTACAAAGATATTAAAATCTAAGTTATTATTCCAAGGGGTATTTAAAAAAAATTGCGCTATTAACTCACAAACTTTCATAGTCTGCCCTCCCGTGGATAACTTCCTTAATACTATCCAACTCCCTATTGTCCGAAACAATACTTTTAGCTGTATTATTTTAGGTTGTCCAAAATAAAATCGAGGGTACTGTTCTTATTACAATTTTCCCTAAAGGCCATATTGGTATGGGTCAAGTCATTGGCCAGGCCCAAATCTTTTAAACGGTTTATGGTAGCTTCGGATTCCATGGTAACCTTCCCTGTCAACAAAGTATCCATAGATAATCCGTTCTTGTGCCGTTTATAAATCTTTTTTAAGCCACTTAAATACAAGCGGTCCTTGGTAAATCCGCCACCTCTATGGACACGCATAGTTATGGTAAAGGCTTTATTTCTATCCAACTTGTACTGCCCGTGGAGCATGTCAAAGGTGTCAGAAAAACTATAGCCTTTTATTAAACTATCTGAAGCTAAGACCCTGTAAGCAAGCTCCTTTAATCTTTTTAAGGTAAGTGCTCCACTCATATACTCGCTAAAAACGGCCAAACCCTCCTGGGTTTCCACATTCTTGGGAAATCCGTTGGAAAAAACTTTAAGAGGTTGTAAGGCGCCATTATAAGTGGTAACCAAATGGACCCCTATCTCATGATTGGCCAAGGTAAGTAATTGGTTCTTGCTGAAAATGGCATTTTTCTTAATCAAAAGTGATTTGGTATTGTTGCTGACCATGGCATCTGCTGCAATACTATTGGAGAAGGCAATATTTAAAGGGAAATTATATTGCTGTGAAAACTCCTCGAAATAAGACTTTGCATCCTCAGGGGTATATATTTTTTCCATATCCCCAGTGTCGGGCTCGTCCCCAACATGAAGAATAAACCTGGCATTCTGCACATCTTTTTCAGTGGGGGAACCGTAAACCCTTAGGGAATTATAATAAAACTTTTTCGCCTGACCAATGGTTTCTATACACTGTATCATGTTGGCATAGTAATAAATCACCTCCTGATAAAATTTCCTGATCTGTTCATCCTTTATGCGCTCCAAACGCTGGGAGAAGAATAGTCTGTGTAATTTGTAAGGGTCAAATTGAAGTTTTTTATACTTAAACAAGGGCTCCTCAACATACTTGGAAGAAAAAAATCTATGCTTTTCCTTTTCAATATTTAGCGGGTTTAAATAGGTAAGCAATTCAATTTTCTTTACCAATCGGTCCAGGTTGGCATCTATTTCGAATACATTGGGAAACTGCCCAATAATCTCCTTTGGCGCTCTTTCTTTAATCATATAAATATATCTTCGAAATACAAAAACCAGGAAAAGATCTTGTAAAAATACAAGGAACAATAAATTAATTTATCCATTAGGTGAAAGTGCTCCAAGAATTAATATGCGATAGGTTACTTGGGCTGTTTATAATTATCGCTCCATTCCTTGACTTTGGGCTCCCCTAATTTACCTACAGACTTGGCCACCATCATGGACACCGCAGCATCCCCGGTAACATTAACCACTGTTCTGCACATATCCAGAGGCCTATCTACGGCAAAGATCAGTGCTAGTCCAGCCTCTGGAATTCCAGCTTGGGCCAAGACAATGACCAACATAACCATTCCTGCTCCTGGCACGGCGGCACTACCAATGGAAGCCAAGGTTGCCGTAACAATAATACCCAATTGGGCGCCAAAGCTAAGATCCATTCCAAATGCTTGGGCTATAAATACTGCTGCCACTGCCTGATAAAGACTGGTGCCATCCATATTAATTGTAGCTCCAATGGGCAATACAAAACTGGTAACTTCCTCCTCTACCCCCAAATGTTCCTCAACACGCTCCATGGTTACTGGAAGTGTCGCGGCACTGGAACTGGTAGAAAATGCCAATAATTGGGCCGGTGAAATTCCATTGATAAAAAACGAGGGACTGCGTTTGGTAAAGATCCACACCAAGGCAATGTAAACACCGATCATTAAAATTAAACCTATTAGTACGCTAACGGCATACCAACCGAGCGCCTTAAACAAATCCAAACTGGGCGATTCCACCACCAAGGCGGCCAACAAGGCAAAAACTCCATAGGGAGCAGCCAACATGATCAAATCTATCAACTTTAGAATTACCTCGTTAAAGCCGTCAAAAAACTTCTTTACCGGGGCAGCTTGCTCCTCTGGAATCAGAATAAGTCCTATCCCAAAGAAAATTGCAAAAAAGATGACCTGTAACATATTTCCATTATCGCTGGCTGCGGCAAAAATATTGCTGGGTACCAAATCTTCCAGGGCCTGCAGAGGTCCTGATTCCTTTTGCTCGTTCGCCTGGGCTATTTTGGAATCGGCATCCCCTTTATAACTCTCCACCAATTCATTACGTGTTTCTTCTGAAATAGAGGCACCTGGCTTAATAATATTTACCAAAGTAAGCCCAATGGAAACGGCAATAACAGTAGTTATAAGATATATTCCAATTGTCCTCCCTCCCATCTTGGAAAGTTTTGAAATATCCTTTAGATCGGAGACCCCTTTGATCAAAGAAGCTAAAATTAATGGGACTGCAATAAGTTTTAAGGAATTGATAAAAATATTCCCAAAGGGCTTCACCCAATCGGAAACTATTTTGGGACCCCAATCAAATTGAACCATGGCCAAGGCAAAAAGAACTCCGCCCACCATTCCTAGAATAATTTGCCAATGCAATTCCAACTTCCTCATAAAATCATTGATTTAGAACGGAAAGATAGCATTTTGTGGCCTTAAGCACCAAAAAATATAAGGCTATAATTTAATGGTCCTATTCAGAAGGGTATAGTCTGCCATAACCAAAGCGGCCATAGCCTCTACTATTGGCACGGCCCTGGGCACTACACAAGGATCATGCCTGCCCTTACCCTGGGTGGTTACTTTATTCCCTTCCCTGTCTATAGTATCATAGGCCTGAATAACGGTAGCTACTGGCTTAAAAGCTATATTAAAATAGATATCCATTCCGTTGCTTATTCCACCCTGAATTCCACCACTATGATTGCTTTTAGTAGTGCCATCGGTATTAAATTGATCATTATGGGCACTGCCTTTCATTTTTACACCTTCAAATCCGCTACCATACTCAAAGCCTTTAACGGCATTGATGGAAAGCATGGCCTTTCCCAATTCGGCATGTAGCTTATCAAATACAGGTTCCCCCAACCCAATAGGAACATTTTGTATAACACAGGTAATGACCCCACCAATGGTATCACCTTCCTTTTTTATTTTTTTTATATATTCCTCCATTTTGGCAGCCATGGCGGTATCCGGACATCGAACCGGATTGGATTCTATAAGTGAAAAATCGAGTTCTTGGTAGCTTTTGTCCAATGACAGTTCCCCCACTTGGGAAACGTAGGCATTTATTTTCATATCGCCCAAAAATTGCTTGGCAATGGCTCCAGCTACTACCCTACTAGCTGTTTCCCTGGCCGAACTTCTGCCACCCCCGCGATAATCCCTAAAACCATATTTTTGGTCATAGACGTAATCGGCATGTGAAGGTCTGTAAGAGTCCTTTATATGGGAGTAATCATTGGATTTCTGATTGGTGTTATGAATGGCAAAGCCAATAGGAGTCCCTGTGGTCTTTCCTTCAAAAAGCCCGGAATAAAACTCAACCGTATCCGGCTCCTTGCGTTGTGTAACTATGGCCGACTGACCTGGTTTACGTCTGTTCAAATCCTCCTGAATGGCTTCTAGGTTCAATGTTATGCCCGCTGGACAGCCATCCAATACACCGCCTATGGCTACTCCATGAGATTCACCAAAAGTGGATAATTTAAAAAGGGTTCCAAAAGTATTTCCTGCCATAATCGAAATTAAAAGTTGTGGTTATGAAATGATTTTATCGGTCATTTCCACTAAAAAAACCAAAGGTAAATCTTAAAACAGAGATACGAAAATTGAAGCCTTGCTTATTGCAAAATAAATGGCAATTAATTAGGAATCCGTCCAAAAAAAACTGGGCTCCCTAGACCATCCTATTTCTATAAACCTGCCGCTTTTAAAAGAGGTTTCCCACGAATAAAAACAGCATTGGCCCTACTTAATATAAACTTAACTATTTCTTTAAACTAATTTGATATTACCATCACCTTAAATTTAAACCCATCACTTTAATTTGATAAAATTCCTCTTTCGTGAAAAAGCGACAATTAGATGTAGTAGTTATTTCCGATGTACATTTAGGGACCTTTGGTTGCCATGCCGATGAACTACTTGCCTATTTGAACAGTATCAATCCCAAAAAACTCATTTTAAACGGAGATATTTTGGACAGTTCAAATTTTACCAAAAAATATTTCCCCAATACCCATTTAAGGGTCTTGAGGAAAATAATGGGTATGGCCACCAATGGTACGGAAGTATATTATATTATTGGGAACCATGATGAACGTTTGAGAAAATTTAGTGGCTCCTCTTTAGGGAATATTCATTTTGTGGATAAATTAATTCTTGAATTGGACGGTAAACGGGCATGGTTCTTTCACGGTGATGTTTTTGATATTTCCATTCATAATGTAAGATGGATAGCCAAACTAGGGAGGTATGGGTACAACCTGTTAATTTTCCTCAACAGAAGTTTTAATTGGACATTGGCTGGACTGGGCAGGGAGAAATACTCCCTATCAAAAAAAATCAAGGGAAATGTCAAGGGAGCTATCCGGTTTATCCAAAATTTTGAACGTACGGTTCAGGAACTGGCCATTGATAATGACTATGACTATGTCATCTGTGGACACATACATCAACCCAAGAAAGAAATTCATGAAAATGAACACGGCAAATGCACCTATTTAAATTCGGGGGATTGGGTAGAAAATCTTACCGCCTTGGAATACACTTTTAAACGCTGGAAAATATATAGATACAGTTCGGATAAACTTTCCCCTTTTTTTGCCGATGAAGAAATTAAGGGCATGGATATCCACGAATTATTGGCGGCCACAGCCCTTAATATTAAACCTTCCAAAAAAATAAAAATTTAGGCTTACCCCCTGAACACAATTTAATTACGACAAACCCTTTTCCCATAGCGGGCAACTACCAAGAAGTTATAATTTAAAAGCCCCACCCAATAAGTCCTATAACATATTGGGTGGGGCTAAATTTTTTATTTTAAAAGGGAAAAATCAAAGTATCCAGTTAAAATCAACCAAATTAGGCCAAAAGAGCCTCTTTTAAAATGGTGATAGGATGTAAAGCCTTTCTTTTGGTTCCGTCATAGATCTGATGCCTGCAACTGGTGCCATTAGCAGCAATGATCACTTCATCTGCGGCCTTGCGCACTGCAGGAAACAGCTTTAGCTCCCCTACCTGCATACTTACCTCATAATGTTCCTTTTCATACCCAAAGGACCCGGCCATACCACAACATCCAGAGCTAATGATGGAAACACTGTAGTTTTTCGGAAGGTTCAACACATCAAAAGTTACCTTTTGGTTGGAAATTGACTTTTGATGGCAATGGGTATGGATCTTAACGGTCTTGGCTTCCTTGGTAAATTGGTCTGATGTCAAAACCCCGGATTGTATCTCCTTGGCCAAAAATTCCTCTATTAAAAAAGAATTGGAGCCAATGGCCTCGATCCTTTTCTTATCAAACCCGAAACGCTTGTATTCATCCCTGAACGTTAGAATGGCCGATGGCTCCAAACCTAATATGGGAAGTCCCTTATCCGTTATTTCAGAAAGCTTTTCCAAATTCTTTATCGCCAATTTTTTAGCTTGTTTTAAAAATCCTTTGGAAATATAGGTACGGCCACTTTCGGCATAAAAAAGTTCTACTTCATACCCCAATCGCGTCAGCACTTCAATGGCATCCTTTCCTAACCCTACATCCATGTAGTTGGTGAACTCGTCTATATATAGAACCACTTTGGACTTGGAGGTATTGGATTGACCTTTAGCCTTCTGCAGCTCCTTATCAAAATCAACACTATATACTCTTGGCAAACTTCGTTGCTCTGCAACTCCGACCGACTTCTTTAACAATCCGCCAAATATTTTGGAATCGAACATGGCATTGGTAATACCTGCCATTTTACTTCCCAATTTATTCAGTTGGGTATTATAGGCAAAAAGTTTTGCCCTTAATGGATAGCCGTTCTCCTCTTGGTACTGATAAAGAAATTCTGCCTTCAAAGTGGCTATATCAACGTTACTCGGACATTCACTGGAACAGGCCTTACAACTTAAACACAGATCAAATACTTCCTTTAGTTCCTTATTATCGAACTTATTCGTATTTTCTGAGGAAGTTAAAAATTCCCTTAGGGTGTTGGCTCGGCCACGGGTGGTATCCTTTTCATTTCTAGTGGCATGGTAACTTGGGCACATAGCTCCCGAAACCAAGTGGGTTTTTCTACAATCCCCGCTCCCGTTACATTTTTCTGCCGCCTTTAAAATCCCTTCGCTATCGGAAAAATCCAATAAAGTGGTTATCTCCGGTTCCTTTCGGTCAATTTCATATCGTAGGGATTCATCCATGGGATAGGCATCCACAATTTTCCCTGGATTGAAAATATTATATGGATCAAAATAACTTTTTATACGCTTTAGTAGCTCATAGTTCTTCTCTCCTATCATTAAAGGAATAAATTCCGCTCTTACTATTCCATCTCCGTGTTCCCCGCTAAAAGATCCATTGTACTTTTTGGTAAGTTTGGCAACGTCTGTAGTGATGGATCTGAACAAGGCTACATCCGCAGACTTCTTAAGGTTCAAAATAGGCCTCAAATGCAACTCCCCGGCCCCGGCATGGGCATAATAAACTGCATCTTGTTTATAATCCTTCATTATCTGGGAGAACTCGCCTATAAAATCCTTTAGATCCTCCAATGCCACGGCTGTATCCTCTATACAGGCCACCGCTTTACGGTCACCAACAATATTCCCCAAAAGACCCAATCCTGCCTTTCTAAGTTCAATGGCCTTATTGACATCTGCATGTTTTAAGATAGGACTGGCATAACTCAATCCAGACTCCTTAACGGTCAACAATAATTTTTGAATCTGATCATCCAAATCCTGTTCGGTGTCGGATTTAACTTCCAGCATCAATAAAGCTGCTGGATCTCCTTCCACAAAAAATCGGTTTTCCAATTGGGTGCGGTTATTTTTGGTACAATCTAAAATTACCTTATCCATCATTTCACAGGTATGTAAATGATGGACCATAAGAGGTGCTACATCCATTAAACAATCTTCCAAGGTTTTGTAATGGGTTACCACCATGGCGGAAAGTTTGGGTGGCAGCTCGGTCAATTGAAGTACTATTTCCGTAGTAAAGGCCAAAGTCCCCTCGCTACCGCTCAACAATTTACAGAGGTTTATCCCCTCGTCAGTATCGCCAAAAATATTATTATGCAATAACTCGTCCACAGCATAACCGGTATTGCGTCTGTGAATCTGGGGCTTGGGAAATTCCTTTATAATCTCGTCCCTTATCTCCTTGTTGCTTAACTCCTTATGAATGTTGTTGTAAATTGTACCTTCAAAACTTTCCAACGACATTTTTCCCAAAAATTCGTTCATGGACAAAGTCCTGAATTCCACCTTATTGCCATCGGATAAAAAGGTCTTGAGGGACACCACCTGATCACGGGTAACCCCATATTGTATGGAAGTGGTACCGGAAGAATTGTTACCGACCATCCCCCCTACCATACAGCGGTTGGAGGTGGAAGTGTTTGGTCCGAAAAACAGGCCATAAGGCTCCAAATAGAGGTTTAATTCGTCCCGAATTACCCCTGGCTGAAGGGTTACCTGCTTTTTATCCTCATCAACAGATAGGATTTTTGTAAAGTTTTTGGAGACATCCACTACGATCCCATCCCCAACACATTGTCCGGCAAGGGAAGTACCCGCGGTTCTAGGTATCAAACCTATTTTGTGTTCTCCTGCAAAAAGAATTAGTTTCTTAATATCTTCCTCAGATTTGGGGTAGGCCACTGCCAA
>TARA_R110000868_G_scaffold7354_3_pt1 | contig 24147 bp, 16 predicted proteins | sample TARA_R110000868 | Tara Oceans TARA_R110000868 (sample SAMEA4397489) | marine metagenome | biome: Polar Biome; feature: [SRF] surface water layer (ENVO:00010504); material: water (ENVO:00002006), including particulate matter (ENVO:01000060) such as... | depth 5 m | reverse complement strand
ATGGTTTCGAGCGGCTTCTCGACTTCGCGGCCAAACAGGGTGCGGTCATTCGCGATGTCGTTCTCGCGATTAATATGATCGACGACGTACAGAATTACGATACTGCACCGGCTCCGGCTCCGACACGCCCCAAACCGTTGGCGACCGGGTTTTCGATACAGGGTGCGAAGGAATTTCTTCTGAAAAACTCAGCGTTTTATTTTCTCGCGACATCGGCGATCGGCTCGATCGATCTGGTGCGCCAGACCTTCATTCGGCTCGGTCTGGTGAAAACCCTGAAAGTCGTGGCCGGCGGTATCCCGGGCGACCGCGCCGTCCAGTCTACGGCGGACCGCATCGTCGCGCTTTCCGAGGCTTATAATCTGACCGTGATGATTATTCCGTCGCGCGGTCTTTGGGTCGGAAATAAGCAGAAAGAGACCGCGGCAGCGCATCGGAGATTCAGCGAAGCTCTGATACGCCGGGGCCTGGACATCGTAGATATGCGGCCGGTGATGGAAGCCACGGGCGATCCGATGCAGTTCCATTTCCGGAATGACGGGCACTGGGTTCCCAAAGGGCATGATCTGGCAGCGCGGGAACTGGCCCGCAGAATTTCGCGGCGCCAACGCGATCCGGGAATGAAGTAGCGCCCGTTCCATGTTGTTCAGCACAACAGAATTTCTGTTCCTGTTTCTGCCGCTGACGGTGGCCGGCTTTGCCCTCGTCGCCGGCACGGTTTCCCTGCGGGCCGGAACGTTGTGGCTGACTGCAGCATCACTCTTCTTTTACGGCTATTGGGATGTCTCGCTGCTGCCGCTCATCGTTCTCAGCATTGTCGCCAATTTTGCCTTCGGCAAGATACTGTTTTCGACCCGGTCGAGGACCTATCTGGTCGCCGGTCTGTGTTTCAATCTCGGGCTTCTCGGATATTTTAAATACGCGGGCTTTTTCGTCGAGAACCTAGAGAAACTGCTTGGCCGCGAGATTGCGGAGCTGAATATCGTTCTGCCACTCGCGATCTCGTTCTTTACCTTTCAGCAGGTCGCGTACCTGGTCGATGTCTACAAGCGGCGGGCGGTTGAACCCGATTTTCTGAATTACTGTCTGTTTGTTTCGTTTTTCCCACAGCTTATTTCGGGGCCGATCGTTCATCACAGCGAAATGATGCCGCAGTTCCGGGATGCAGCGCGCCATTGGCTCAGCCGAAAGCTGGTGCCGGTGGCCCTCGCCTTTATCGTTATCGGGCTCTACAAGAAAGTGGTGCTGGCGAATGGGATCTCGCCGGTGGCTGATGGCGTGTTCCTGGGCGCGCAAACTGCCATCCCCGGATTCTGGGACGCCTGGATCGGTGCTCTGGCCTATACGTTCCAGATTTATTTCGATTTTTCCGGCTATACGGATATGGCAGTCGGTATTGCTCTGCTGTTTGGCATTCGCCTGCCGATGAATTTCAATTCACCTTACAAGGCGACCAGCATCATAGATTTCTGGCGGCGCTGGCACATGACGCTGTCGCGTTTTATCCGGGACTATATCTACATCCCGTTGGGCGGCGGTCGTAAAGGTAAGTCCCGCCGATACGTAAATCTGATGCTTGCGATGTTGATTGGCGGTCTGTGGCACGGCGCAGGGTGGACTTTCGTGATCTGGGGCGGACTGCACGGCATCTATCTGATCGTGAATCACGGTTGGCGGCGTTACGGTCCGGCCTGCGCACATGGCAGCCGCATATCCAAGTGGTGCGGGCGGATCGTAACGTTTCTGGCCGTCGTGGTCGCGTGGGTGTTTTTCCGTGCCGAAGATGCCGACGATGCGATGCGGATTCTTGCCGGTATGTCGGGTTTGGCGGACGGTGCACCGGTGTTTGCCAGCGGCCAGGTGCTGGCGATGCTGCTGGCGATGCTGTTTATCGTATGGTTTACCCCCAATTCCTGCCAGATGTTCCGCACCGTACAGCCCGTTATCGTACCTGACAGGGATGTGGATTCACTCAGTCCCGCAGTTCCTGCAGAGGGATGGTTCGCGTCGGTATTGCGCTTGAAGTCTTATGCGCTTACCCCTGTTCTGGTCGTTCTCGGCACTGTCAGTCTCTTGATTGTCATAGACCGGGGCGGGCAAACACAAAAATTCATCTACATGATATTCTGATGCCATGAACAAAATCGACGAACTCACCGAACTGCATCGCGGCGATCCTGCCGGTTATGCGCGCGCTTACCTCGACTATCTTGCATCGTGTTTCCAGTCGATCGACAGCGCCGCTGTAGAAGCGTTTATCCGGTTGCTTCTCGATGCGCGGGAATCCGGCAACACGGTCTTTTTCATCGGCAATGGCGGCTCGGCGGCGACGGCGTCGCACTTCGCCAACGATATTTCCATCGGTACCCGTACCGGCGACAAGCGGCCGTTTCGCGCCGTCAGCCTGACCGACAACGTCGCTGTGATGACCGCGCTGGCCAATGATGAAGGTTACAACCGAATGTTCGTCGATCAGCTCAAGGTTCACCTGCGCGATGGCGATTCGGTGGTCGCGATCTCGGCATCGGGTAATTCGCCGAACCTGATCGAAGCGGTGGACTATGCGCGGGCACGGGGGGCGACCGTGGTCGGCCTGACGGGATTCGACGGCGGCAAACTGCGCGAAAGATCCGATATATCGCTGCACGTGCCGACGGCGAAGGGCGAATACGGCCCGGTCGAGGATATGCACATGATTTTCGATCATCTGATCGGCAGCTATCTGAATGCCGATGTGAAAAGCGGGGCCGCTGCAGCCGAATGACGCATGCGGTCATTTTCGATCTCGACGGTACGCTGATCGACAGTCTGCCCGACGTGCTGGGTGCGCTGAACCCGGTTCTTGCCGAAGCGGGCCGGCGTAAAGTAACGGTCGAAGAGGGCAGGCTGATGGTCGGGGGCGGCGCCGAACCGCTGATCGAGCGCGCCTTCGGACTCACCGGCGATCCGGTCGCCCCCGCAGATATCCAGATTCATGTCGACGCCTTCGCGGTCAATTATCAGGCGGTGCCGGTGCGCCATACCACGATCTTCGACGGGGTCGTGCCTGCACTTGAAGACCTGGCGTCACGTGGCTACCGGCTTGGAATTTGCACCAACAAACCGCATGATTCGGCGCTGACGGTGCTCGAAGCGCTGGGTCTGGACAGGCATTTTGCGTCCTGCATCGGCAAGGCGGCGCGGCCGTTCAACAAACCCGACCGCCGGCATTACGACGCTGTTGCCGAAGAGCTGGGCGTCGCACCACGGAACAGCCTGTATATCGGCGACAGCGAGACGGATGTCGAAACCGCTCGGAACGCAGGCGTGCCGATCATTCTTGTCCCCTTCGGCTATAGTCGCAAGCCTGCCGCGGAACTGGGTGGCGACCGGCTGATCGGCCATTTCTCCGAACTGGCGGCAGCGATAGATGAACTGCTCCCCATCGCGAGTAGCCGCCCATGACCCGTGTCGCGATTCCGTCGATCTCGTTCTGCCAGACCCAGATATTGCGCGATGAAGTGCTCGCGCAATATCCCGACACGCGGTTCAACGAGGAACAGCGGCGGATGTCGGATGACGAGCTCGTCGAATTCCTGTCCGGCAGGGATGCCGCGATCATGGGGCTCGAAAACCTGACGGCCGACATGCTCGACCGGTTGCCGGACCTGAAAATCATCGCGCGGATGGGCGTCGGGCTCGACAATGTCGATCCCGCGATGCTGCGCGACCGCGGCATCCGTATCGGCTGGAAAGGCGGCACGAACCGGCAGTCCGTCGCGGAGCTGATGATTGCGTTTTCGGTCTGCGCCCTGCGCCATGTCGGGCCGCTTTTCGCCGAAATGCGCGACGGCAAACGCCCGCGGCACCAGATGGGCCGCCATCTCGGCGGCCGTGTGGTCGGGTTGCATGGCTGCGGGTTTGTCGGCAAGGAAGTCGTCCGTCTGTTACAGCCGTGGAACTGCACCGTTCTCGCCTGCGATCTTCTGGATTTTCCCGAATTTTACAGGGAATACGGTGTCGAAGCGGTGTCGATGGACGACCTGGTCGAACGGTCCGAGGTTCTGTCGCTGCATATTCCGCTGAACGACAGCACGCGCGGCCTGTATACGGGCGACGTGATGGACCGGATGCGCGACGATGCCGTGTTGATCAATACCTGCCGCGGCGGCATCATCGACGAGACCGCGCTGAAGGAACGCCTGCTCGATGGCAGACTGGCGGCCGCCTGTATCGATGCCTTCGCGGTCGAGCCGCCGGACGATGACGAACTGCTCAATGCGCCGAATTTCCTGTGCACGCCGCATATCGGCGGCAGCGCCGCGGAAGCGCGGCTGGCGATGGGCCGCGCCGCGATCGATGCGATCGCGGATAATTTTATCCCGGAACCGGGCGTGTTCCCATTCGTCTGATCCGCGCCCCTGATCTGTTTTCCGTGAAAACCCGGTCACGATGAAGTCCCTGATCCGCAAGGCCCGGCACGTGCTGGACGACCCTGTGCTCCGGCGCTGGCTTGTCCGGCGGCTTGCGGGACTGGAAAAACCGCCGCCGGTCTTTGTTGCCGGGCAGCCGCCCTATCTTCCCGCTGTGACTCAGGATGCGGCTCGCGCGGACACCTGCATAGAAGGTTTTCCGGCGGGCAGTTTCCAGCCGCCGCAATTGCCGATAGCTATTTCCCTGCCCGGCCGGACGGTCGAACTCGCCCCGGAGGATCCTTCAGCCCTTTTCACGCAGTCCTATGACGATCTCGAAACCCAGCTGGCGGCGCACCGCTTCGCCTGGGTGCCGATTGCCGGCGATGCGGTCGATCCCGACTGGGTCGCCGCGTTGTGGGGGGCTTGGGCGGACCGGTTCGGTAGCGGAGAGTCCGGCTGGCCATGGCATGCCTACACGGCGGCGGAGCGGGCAATCAACATCATCGATTTCGCGCGCCGGTTCGGCCTGCCGGGCGAACCGGACGAAACCGGCGCGCTTCTGGTACGTCATGCCGAGATCATCCGCGGCAATCTGGAATATTTCGGCGAACATTATACGTCGAACCATTTGTCGAATAACGGCCGTGGCCTGCTGCGCATCGGCACGGCGCTGGGCCGGGACGATCACGCGGAAACAGGCGCGAAGATTATGGTGGCGGAAGCCGGGCGCATCTTCGGGCGGTCCGGCATGCTGCGCGAGGGCTCGACCCACTACCACCTGCTGCTGACACGCAACTATATCGATGCCTGGCTCGACGCGAAATCGGCAGGGCTCGAACAGGCAGCGATGCTGCGCGATATCGCCGAACGCGCCCTCGCGGTTATTCCAGGCCTGTGCCTGCCGGGCGGTCTGCCGCTGATTGGCGACATCTCCCCCGATGTGCCGCCGGCGTTCCTGGCTGCGCTTTCAGGGCATGACGATCCGGCTGCGTGGCCGGTAAACCTGCCCGAAGACCGGCGGCGGGACGCGCGGTCGTTCATCGGCAGCAACAACCCGGTATCTCCCGACAGGCTCGCAGGGGATGGCTGGCACCGGTTCGGCGGTCATGGCTGGCAGGCGCTGGCGTTTGTCTCCCCGAATGGCTGGCCGCCCATGCCCGGACACGGGCACAACGATCTCGGCAGTTTCGAGCTGCATGACGGCGCAACGCCGGTAATTATTGATCCGGGCCGCGGCACTTACGTCGATACCGTGTATGCGGATGCCGACATGCACAATTATATAACAATCGACGATGCCGGGCCGATGGCTGTTAATAGACCTTATTATTCCGGCGTTTTCCGCCGCGGCGTGATTGGCGCGACGCCGACAATGTCACGGACACGCGATGGCAGAATTCTCTGCCATGAAGGATTCAGTCGCTATTCAAAGGTCGGCGCAGCGGAGCGGGAATGGCGTTTCCATGAGGGTCGCATCGAGATTGTCGACCGGATCGCCGGTCGGGGCCATCATCGAATTCGCCGGCGGTTCTTTACAGGGGCAGACGCGAGCATCTCGGATGCAGGTGCCGTTCTGGCGGTTCAAAACCGGACATATTGCATGTCATCCACCGTTCCCCCGACGATTGGCGAAACGATTTGCTGGACGGGATACGGTCGCGACCGGCCGGGCCGGCTGATCGTGTTCGATCAGCCGGTTTCCCTTCCGTTCGAGATGAAGACCGTCATCACGCGGCTGAGCGGCGACGCGTCGCCGGGCACATGGACGGCGTCGACGTAAATGACCGACGGCGCCGGAACCTTTGGTATGAGTGATATTTCAGTGACTGAATTCAGGACTTTGAAACCGTGACGATGAGAACCTCCAGCCGACCCGGCTTTCTGCGCTCGGATCTGGGGCGGGCGGCGCAAAAATACTTTCTTGTCGGCGGGACCTGTGCCTTGATCGACTGGTGTCTTTTTGCGCTCCTGCTCTACGTTCTGGATGTGCACTACCTTCTGGCCGGGACGATATCGTTCGTCGTGTCGACGGGCGCGAATTATATTCTGTCGGTCCGTTTTGTGTTCGGCGCTGGCCGCCGGAGCCGACATCAGCGCATTGTTCTGTTATGGGCGGTCAGCATCGCCGGAATTGTCTTCAATCTCGGGCTTTTGGCCATTGGCATCGATGTGATGGGCATCCATCCCATGGTCGCAAAGGTCTTTGCGACAGGGTTGGTTTTCGGCTGGAATTTTTTTCTGCGATATTATTTCGTGTTTCAGAAATGACAGGCTTTCAGAAATGACGGGCCAAAATTCGTCCCGGGGCCGTTTGCATACCGGCCTTTCCGCTCTGTTATGGGTCTGGATTTTGGCGGTATTCGCCGCTTATCTTCAGAATTATGCAGAACCCATCAGGCTGATATTCGGCGTATTGTTTGGCTGAACCCGGAATTTTCGCTCTTTTTATGGATAATGTATTTCAAGTCGCCGCGCTGATCGCGCTGGTTGCATCCTGCGCCGGGTTCGGGGCTGCCATCCTGCGTCTCGTGGGTGCGCATTCGGTCGTCCGCAACGGGGCGGAAACATGCGGTCTCGGTTTTGTGCTCGGTATGGGTGCCTTCGCGTGGGTGCTGTTTTTTATGGGCATTGCCGGGGCGTTTTCGCCACAGGCCTTCTGGCCAATCACGGGTTTCGGCATCATCCTGTTGGCGGTCAATGCCGGAATTTATCGTGGTGCCACCGCGACGCCTGTAGTTGCCACACAGAAGTATCCGCTATGGCTTATCATCCTATTGGCTCTTCTGGTGGTCGTTCTGGCGTTCGATCTCCTTGAAGGAATTTCGCCGCCCGCCGATGCAGATACGCTGGCGAGCCATTTCGCGGTACCGAGACAATTCCTGCTTGCCGGCCGAATCGAATTCGTCCCCCGTGCGGTCACCGGTGCGATTCCCATGTTGCTGCATATGACCTATGCGGCGGCGCTGGGAATCGGCGGCGAGCTCACGCTGACCCTGTGGGCGATGGTGACCGGCTGGGCGGCCGGGCTGATGGTCTACGGTGTCGCGCGGCGGTTTGCCGATCCGGCGGGTGCGCTGGCCCTGGCAATCGTCTTCCTGACCACGCCCGCGGTTCTGTACGGCGGGGGCGGCGGGCAGGTGGAAGTTCCCTGTGCCGCGTTCGCGCTGGCTTCGGCGATCGTGCTTGTCGCGGGGCTGAAATCCGGGTCATGGCGATTGATTGCTGTCGCCGGGTTGCTGGCCGGCTTTTTTGTCGGTGCGAAGTATTTCGGTCTGATCTTCGCCGGCGCGGCCGGACTGGTCCTGCTGTTTCACCGACAGGGCATTCGGTTCGCATTGGTCTTCGGTGTCACTGCACTCGTCGCCGGCGCGCAATGGTATGCTTGGAACTGGTGGCATAGCGGCGATCCGGTATTCCCGAGCCTCTTTCTGGCGCTGGGGCTTCCCGACACGTCTTTCTGGACCGCTGATTATGGAAAATATCACCGTGCTTACTATGTGGAGGCTGAAAACCCGCTTGCCCGAACTGTCGTCAATTGGCTGCTCTATCCCGTTTATGCGACCTTCGACATGGTGCCCAAGCTGGAAAGTGGCCGTACGGGGCTGGGTGTGCTTTTGTTTTTGCTGCTGCCGCTAACTGTCGTCGGCGCTTACCGTAAACAGTTCAGAGACCGGGAAACGATCATATTTTTTGCCCTTGCCGCCATATTTTTCACGGTCTGGTTCGCAAGCGGTACGACGCAGCGGGTTCGTCATCTGTTGCCAGTCTATCCGCTATTGCTGATCGCGTGTTTTGCACTCGCCCTGAAAGCGTCGGAGGCATACGCCGTCATACGACCATTTTCGGCGGCGGTTTTCCTGGTGCTGATCGTTCAGGCTGGGGGCCATGCGCTGTTTGCTTCAAATTATGCCAAACATGTATTCAGCAACGAAACCCGCCGGGAATTCCAGGAACGTAATATCCGCGCGGCAAATGCCGTATTCTGGATCAACGATAATCTGTCCCGCCGAGACCGGGTCGCTTATACCCCCCGGGGTATTGCGTATTTGTTCGCCATACCGTCATTCATGCTGCACCCTCACTCACAGGCGCTGATCGATTTTCGACCATCATTAGACGATGGCGGAAAATTTATCGCCAGTACGACGAAGCAGGGCATCAATTATTTTCTGCTGGACGAGCCATGGCATCGTATGGGTTCGGAGAACGCTATTGGTTCGATGCGGATGATGAAGGCGTTTATCGCTTCCGGCTGCCTGAAGAAAATCAAGGCGTTTCCAATTATCGGCATGTCGTCGCGAACCCTTGCACAGGTCGGGGGCGAGACCGACGCATCGACGATCGCTCTGTTCCGGCACCATCCTGAAAACTGCCCGGCGTAGGGCGTTCGGAATCCTGACGCCGGCGCAGCCGCCCCCCGGTCGTGATATCGGCTCCCTTTCAGGGGCCGGGGCGGCGGCAAGCCTATCTGATTCTGCACTGGTCCTCTAATATGCGCATTCGTTTCAATACTGTAATGAACGTCTGGCGATCTGCCTTCAGTGCCCGATGTTTTTTGCTCAAGCCAAGAAAAGGCAATGGCAATTAAAACAGTCGCAGTAATAGGCGCGGGGCCGGCCGGGTTAACCGCTGCGTACCGCCTGGCCCAACACGGAATCAACGTGAAGGTTTTCGAAGCAGGCGATTCGGTCGGTGGAATGGCGAAGACGATTCCATTGTGGGGCCAACTCGTGGATCTGGGCCCGCATCGCTTTTTCAGCGGCGATCCGCGCGTGAACCGCATCTGGCTCGAGGTCATCGGCGATGATTACAGCATGGTCAGCCGGTTAACCCGGATATATTACCGCAAGACGCTCTTCGACTATCCGCTCAAGGCGTTCAACGCGCTGGCCGGTCTCGGGGTCGTCGAGGCGGCATACTGCATTTTGAGCTTCCTTAAAGCCAAGGTATTTCCCGAGAAGGACGAATCCACGTTCGAGGCCTGGGTCGCGAACCGTTTCGGCAGGCGTCTGTTCGGTATTTTCTTTAAGTCCTACAGTGAAAAGCTTTGGGGCATCTCCTGCAAGGAATTGGACGCGGATTTCGCGGCACAGAGAATCAAGAAACTGTCGTTGTTCGAGGCCATAAAATCGGCGGTACTGCAGTCTGGCGGACAAAAACATCGAACCCTGGTCGATGAATTCGCCTACCCGCATCTGGGCGCCGGTGCCGTCTATGAGCGGATGGCGGATAAAATTCGTGAATTCGGCGGCGAAGTTCGGCTTAACACCCCGGTTGGTTCGGTTTTGCCTGCCGGAACGGAATCGGAACAAGCCCGGCTTACATTGTCGAATGGCACCGAATGCGCTTTCGACCACATTATTTCTTCCATGCCGATTACGACGCTGGTCGACCGAATGGGGGCGCCCGCCGATGTAGGCTGTCACGCCAGGGCGCTTCGTTTTCGCAATACGATAATCGTATATTTGAAAATAAAAGGGGAAAGCCCGTTTCCCGACCAGTGGATTTACGTTCATGCGCCTGACATGCAAACCGGCCGTATCTCGAATTTCCGCAATTGGGTGCCAAGCATAAACAAGGGATCGCCTGACACGATTCTATGTCTCGAATACTGGTGTTATGACGATGATGCGCTGTGGTCCGAGGACGAAGAGGCGCTGGTGGGCCTGGCCACCGACGAGATATACCGATCTTCCCTGGTGCCGGCCGGCGCGGTAATGGATGGCAAGGTGGTCCGTGTGCCGAAATGCTACCCGGTTTACGCAATGGATTACCGCGAGCATCTGGAACCGGTGCAAAATTATTTGTCGAAGCACAAGAAGCTCAGCGTGATCGGTCGGTACGGCGCCTTCAAATACAACAATCAGGATCACAGTATCCTGATGGGTCTGCTGGCGGCTGAAAATATCGTCGACGGCAAAAAACACGACCTTTGGTCCGTAAACACCGATGACGAATATCAGGAATCAAGCAAGATAACGGCGACCGGGTTAAGCGATATCGAGGATGAAACGCAAGGGCCTGTACCGTCGGCCTGAGCGACCGTGTGTTCGTTACTATCCGCTATTTATGGTTTCTCTCGCCTGCCGCGCCCGGTTCGCCTACATAGTTTGAATAATGAAATCGCAGGGTTCTCCAATCAATTTTCGTCTGTCCCGTCTGGCGCAACCGACGCTGCTTCTGGGGGGCGTGGTGTTCCTCGTTCCTGTCTTGACGCTGTACGTGCCGCTATCGTTGGCAACCCTGTTGCCGGTTCTGGTGGTCGTCGCCATTGCCGGCCGCATCGTGTCGGGTAGGCCGGAATTTCGGCTGAGCCGCATATCGACAATCGTCGTGTCCGCTCTGATTTTACTGGCGACGGCAAGCGCGGCCTGGTCCTATTCGGCGGAGCTCACATGGGAAAAAATTCCCCGGACGGCGATGATCGCGCTGGCCGGCGCTTTGTTGCTGGCGGCGATGAGCGGTCTCGATAGAACACAGAGCCGCATAATTTCGAAGGCCTTCCTCGCCGGTTTCATGCTGGCGCTGGTTCTGGTCATGTCCGAGCGGGCGACGGGTGGATTGCTGTTCCGTACAGCGCTCGTCATGGGCAGCGAGGGAAACTTCCTCAACCAGTTCAATCGCCCGCTCTCCCTTCTGTCGATCATGCTCTGGCCTGCCGTCGTCATCTTGACGGACCGCCGCCCGGTTTATGGTATTGCTACCGTGATCGGCTGCCTTGCGCTGTTTGCGACGTTCCAGACAGGTGCCGCGACGGCTGCCGTCGCCGTCGGTATTGTCGTGTTTGCCGGTATCTATGCCGCACCCAGAATTGTCGGGCCGCTGACAGGCGCCCTGCTTGGAGCGTCGGTCCTGTTGGCGCCGACAATCGAACATATGCTGCCCCAGCCGAAGGCAATGTTCGAGGAACTCGGTCTGCCGAGATCGGCTTATCACCGTCTGTTGATCTGGCAGTTCGCCAGTCAGAAAATCGCCGAGCGCCCCGTGCTCGGGTGGGGATTCAATACGTCGCGGGCGATACCGGGCGGCAAGGAGAACCTCGACGTCAGCGAAGCCGCCCTGCCGTTACATCCGCATAATGCGGCCCTGCAATGGCGGCTGGAACTCGGCATTCTGGGCGCATTGCTCGGCGCCGGCCTGTTCGTCGTTGCGGCGGAATGTGCGCGGCGCTATGGGCGCAACCGGATCGCCCAGGCAGCGGGCACGGCGACCGTTGCGAGTGCATATTGTATTGCCATGCTCAGTTTCGGCGCATGGCAAAGCTGGTGGCTGTCGGGTCTTTTCGTGATTGCCGGAATAACGGTGCTTTCCTGCCGCGACCCGGAACGATCTGCGGACGTTTAAGGGTTTGGCTGTACCAGGCGCAAACATCCTCGTCACCGGTGCGGGCGGATTCGTCGGTCAGGCCCTGTGCCGGCGCCTGGCGGCGTCGGGGTACGGGGTGACCGGTCTTTTCCGGACGGTATCCGACTCTCCGACATGGATGCGGGCGCGCGCGGTCGGCGATCTGACGAAGATCGTCGACTTCGCGCCGTTCATGGAAGGCGCCGACACCGTGGTCCATTTGGCGGCACGGGTCCACATGATGCACGATACGGCGGCAAACCCCGAAATCGCGTTTCGCCAGGCCAATACCGATGTTACGCGGAATCTGGCACAGGCTGCCGCATCCGGCGGGGTTGGACGTTTCGTATTTCTGAGTTCCGTCAAGGCGAACGGGGAATCGACGTCGGACCGGGCCGCTTTTTCCGAAACCGATCCGCCGGTGCCGGAAGACGCCTATGGCCGCTCCAAGCGCGACGCCGAGACCGCTTTGGCAGAGATATCATCGGCGACGGGACTGCCGGTAACCACGCTTCGGGTGCCATTGGTGTACGGTCCCGGCGTACGAGCGAATTTCGCATCGCTTATGGCGATGTCCTACACCCCGCTTCCCCTGCCGCTGACAGGCATCACGGCAAACCGGCGCAGCCTGCTGTATCTCGGCAACCTGACCCATGCGATCGAACAGGTGATCGAAACAGGCGGGGACCGGTCCGGCCTGTACCTGCTGAGCGACGGCGAAGACCTGTCGACGGCGGAGCTTGTCTACCGTCTGCGCCGGAGTTTTAACCGATGCCGATGCGGAATCCCCATACCCCCCGCTGTTCTGACCGGACTTGCCGCACTTGCCGGCAAACGGGCCGCCGCCGACCGTTTGTGCGGTTCGCTGCAGATCGATTCGTCCCTGTTCCGGACGACCTTCGACTGGACGCCGCCGTATTCGGTCGACCAGGGCCTCGCCGCCACCGCCGCGTGGCGCCGGGCCTCCACCTAGCCCGCCCCTCCCCGTTTTATTCGATTGTCTGCCCCTAGCCTGGCGGCCTCGGTGCCGCTTGCCCGTGTGGGCGAGTCGCGCAGGCTGTGCTATCGTCTGCCCCGGAATTCAGCGAATGCGACGATTGCCCGATCTCAGAAGTTTCACCCTGCGCGGAACACGCGCCAGAATTGCGTTCGCTCACGATGTAACCGTGGCGGCGTTGTCCTTCGTGGTGGCGCTTTATCTGCGGGTCGGTGGCGATACGGATTATTTCCCGACCGAATTCGTCGCCCTGGCGACGGGTATCTACACCGTCATCGCGGCCGCGGTTTTCTGGAGCATGCGGCTCTATGCCGGGGTCTGGCGCTATGCGTCCATGGAAGACCTCGTCGCCATCATCCGGGCGGCGACAGCCATTGTGCTGGTGTTTCTTGCAGCCATGTTCCTGGTTTCCCGGCTCGAACTGATCCCGCGCTCGACCCTGCCGATCAATTGGCTCGTCCTGTTGGCCCTGCTTGGCGGGCCGCGGTTTCTGTATCGGCTGTTCAAGGACCGACGCGCGAACGACATCGCAGATCGCGACGGTGAACGGCGCATCCCGGTTCTGTTGATCGGCGCTGGCGATTCCGCCGAGCTTTTTATCCGGGCAATCAACCGGGCGCGGAAATCCGCCTGGCATGCCGTGGGACTGGTCGACGAAAAGGGTCGCCGCGTCGGGCGCAACATTCACGGCGTTCAGGTGCTCGGGAATATCGACGATATTCCTGCGATCGTCGAACGCATGGACCGCGAAGGCCATCGGCCGCAGCGGCTGATCGTCACGAAATCGCGTATCGAAGGCGATGAAATACAGCGTCTCCTGGCGATTGCCGACGATCTCGGTATCGGTCTGGCGCGCATGCCCCAGCTTGACGACTTTCGCGAAAACATCGATTCCAGCTCTGAAATCCGTCCGATCAGGATCGAGGATCTTCTCGGCCGTCCCCAGGCGTCTCTCGACCGTGACAGCATGGCGGTTCTTATCGGCGGGCGACGGGTGCTGGTGACCGGTGCCGGCGGGACGATCGGATCGGAACTGTGCCGCCAGATCGCGGCGTTCGATCCGGCGGCGCTCGTTCTGCTCGATAACTCCGAGTACCAGCTTTACGCCATCGACCTTGAAATCGGGGAAAGGGCGCCCGGCCTGCTGCGCCGCACAATCCTAGCCGACGTTCGCGACCGGGACCGTATTTCAAGGGTTTTCGAAGACGAGCGGCCGGAACTGGTCTTTCATGCGGCCGCGCTTAAGCATGTGCCGATGGTCGAACTGCATCCCGATGAAGGCGCGCTGACCAACGTGGCCGGCACCCGGATTGTCGCAGATGCGTGCCGGGCGCACGGGGTGCGGGCGATGGTTCTGATATCCACCGACAAGGCCGTCAATCCGTCGAGCATGATGGGGGCGACCAAGCGCGTCGCGGAAAGCTATTGCCAGGCGCTTGACATGGCCGAGGCGGCGCGCGGTTCGGACCGTACCCATTTCGTGACCGTGCGGTTCGGAAACGTGCTGGGCTCCACGGGATCGGTCGTGCCCCTGTTCCAGCGACAGCTCGCGGCAGGCGGGCCGCTGACGGTGACCCATCCCGATATGACGCGCTATTTCATGACCGTTCGCGAGGCGGTGGAACTGGTTTTGCAGGCCTCCGTGCAGGGCGTTGCCGACAGCGCCGAGCAGGGCAAGATTTACGTGCTCGACATGGGCGAGCCGGTGAAGATCATCGATCTTGCGCGCCAGATTATCCTGCTCGCCGGCTATCAGCCGGATGTCGATATCAAGATCGAAATCACCGGACCGCGGCCCGGCGAAAAGCTGTTCGAAGAGATTCTTCACGCATCCGAAGAACTCGTACCCACCACGCATCCCGGCATTTTGCTGGCGGCGCCGCGGGCCACCGACCTCGCCGCGCTTGGCAGTGCCATCGACGAACTGGCCGGGGCGGCGCATGCCGGGGACAGCGAACGGACCAGGGCGATCGTGCAGGGGCTTGTTCCCGAATTCCAAACACCCGATAACGAGACAACATCAGAGGCGGCGTCCGGCTGAGTCCGCGTCCGCCACGGAGGCTTTACGATGACCGATACTTCCCCCGCCATCCGGCGGGCTTTGATTTCCGTTTCCGATAAATCCGGACTCGTGGAACTGGCGGAATTTCTTGCCGGCCAGGGGGTTGAGATCCTGTCCACCGGCGGCACCGCCAGGGCGATGCGCGATGCCGGGGTCGATGTGATCGACGTTGCCGACCATACCGGCTTTCCCGAAATGATGGACGGTCGCGTAAAAACGCTGCACCCGAAAATTCACGGCGGTATTCTTGCGCGTCGCGGCGATGCCGGGCACGTGGCGGCAATGGAGGAACACAATATCGGTCCGATCGACCTGCTGGTGGTGAACCTTTACCCGTTCGAAGCAACCGTCGCCGCAGGTGCGGATTACGAAACATGCGTCGAAAATATCGATATCGGCGGCCCGGCCATGATCCGCTCGGCCGCGAAAAACCATGAAAGCGTCACCATCGTAACCGACGCGGAGGATTACGCCGCCGTGATCGCCGACATGAAGGCCAATGACGGGGCGACCACGGTCGACCTGCGCCGCCGCCTGGCCGGGACGGCTTATGCCCGCACGGCGGCCTATGACGCGGCGATCGGCCGCTGGTTCGCCGAACAGAACGACGATGCGTTCCCGCGCCGGTTCTCATTGTCGGGCACCCGTGTCCAGACAATGCGTTACGGCGAAAACCCCCATCAGAACGCTGCGTTCTATGCCACGGGCGACAGCCGGCCCGGTGTGGCGACCGCGTCCCAGATCCAGGGCAAGGAGCTGAGCTACAACAACCTGAACGATACCGATGCCGCGTTCGAACTCGCTGCCGAATTCGACAGCCCGGCCATGGCGATCATAAAGCATGCGAACCCCTGCGGCGTGGCCCTGGGAGACAGTCTGGCCGATGCCTATGCCCGGGCGCTGAAATGCGATCCCGTCAGCGCCTTCGGCGGGATCATCGCGGTTAACCGGCCGATGGATGCCGCCTGCGCGGAAGCCATGAAGGATATTTTCCTCGAAGTCGTGATCGCCCCCGAGGTCACGGCGGAAGCGCGCGCGATATTCGCGGCCAAGAAAAACCTGCGCGTGCTGGAAACCGGCGCGATGCCTGACCCGGCAGCCCCCGGCCTGATGACCAAGCTGTTGTCCGGCGGGTTCCTCCTGCAGGACCGGGATGCCGGCCGAATCGGGGCGAATGATCTGAAGATCGTGTCGAAACGCGCACCGACCGAACAGGAAATCCGCGATATGCTGTTCGCCTTCGCCGTGTGCAAGCATGTGAAATCGAATGCCATCGTCTATGCCAGGGACGGCGCCACCGTTGGCATCGGCGCTGGCCAGATGAGCCGGGTCGATTCGTCGCGTATCGCCGCCCGCAAATCCGAAGACGCGGCCGAAGCCGCCGGCGCATCCGAGCCGCTGGTCAGGGGTTCCGTCGTCGCGTCGGATGCATTCTTCCCCTTTGCCGACGGTCTGCTGTCCGCGGCGGAGGCGGGGGCAACCGCCGTAATCCAGCCGGGCGGGTCGATCCGTGACGAAGAGGTCATCAAGGCCGCAGACGATGCCGGGCTTGCGATGGTGTTCACGGGCATGCGCCACTTCCGGCACTGATCGGCGATCAACCCGGCTCGCGCACCTTCAACAGAAGGATGAACAGACCGGCGGCGAGGAAGACCATGATAGTCGCCATGCCCGCCCGCTGAGAGTCCAGTGCGCCCGCGACCAGCCCGAGGACCAGCGGGCCCATAAACGAAGTCGCCCGACCAGAAGACGCAAACAGGCCGAACATCTCGGCGCGAAGGTTCTCCGGCGCCAGCCGCGCCATCAGTGACCGGCTCGACGCCTGCGCCGGGCCCATAAAGAATCCCAGCGGCACGCCGACAATCCAGAACCACAATTTGGAGTCCACCAGCAATAGCGGGATACCGAGCGCGATCAGCCCGGTCAGCGCGATCGCGATGGTTCTTTTTGCGCCCATCCGGTCGTCGAGCCAGGCGAATCCTGCCGCCCCCAGGCCTGCGGTGACGTTCAGCGCGAGGCCGAACTGAATTACCTCCGCAATCGTCATATCGAATGTGCCGACGGCGTAAATGCCGCCGAACGCAAACATGGTGTTCATGCCATCGACATAGAAGACACGCGCCAGCAGGAACCAGGCGACATCGCGGTAGTCGCGCACGCGTTTCACCGTCGATATCAGGGTTGCGATCCCTTCGCGCGCGGCGACACCGGGCCGGACACCGGCAGATGGCATATCCGGTACGAACAGGAACAGCGGGATGCAGAATACCGCGAACCAGATCGCCACCATCGGCCCGACGATGCGGACATGCTCGGCGCTCGATTCCTGCAGACCCAGCAATGGCGGGTTTCCCTGAACGAAGGCAAACAGCGCGATCATCAGGCAGGACAGGCCGCCGGCATAGCCAAGCCCCCAGCCCCAGCCGGACAGTCGGCCCAACCGGTCCCTGGGGGCGATCGTCGGCAGCATGGCGTTATAGAAAACCTGACTGACTTCGAATGCGATATTGGCGATCGCGAAAACGATCAGCGCATAGATCACGTATTCCGCCTCCGGACGCACGTACCACAGCAGCGCCGCGCCCGCGATGGTGATCGCGGACCCCGCGGCGAGCCAGGGTTTGCGCCGCCCGGACCGGTCGGCAATCGCGCCCAGCACCGGGCTGATCAGGGCGATCAGCAGGCCGGATATCGCCAGCGCCCGGCTCCATTGTTCCGTGCCGGACACCTTGTCGGAGGCGACCGCGGAGGCGAAATAGGCCGAAAACACAAAGGTGACGATGACCGTCGGAAACGCGGAATTGGCCCAGTCATAAACACACCAGGCGATGCGGGCGCGGCGAAGGCCCGGAGCGTCGGGGGCGGGGGCAGCGGTATCGGTATCGGGGATCCTCATGACCGCACCCTAGCACTCCGGCGGTGGGCGGGAATACAGGAACCGCCGGGTTCCGTATGTTTTCGGATGGCGCTATGATCCGCCCCGGAATTCAGGACAGGGAAAATTGACATGAGCTACACGCTTCAGGACTTTTGCGCGGAAATTCACGAGATTCTGGCGGATGAGAACAACCCGACTGGCCGCGAGAAAGTGCGCGTGAAGATGGAACAGCTTCTTGCGAACAAGACGTTCATTGACCAGTTCTGCGGGCCGGACAAGCCGGTCGGCGTTCACAAGCTGAACGAGGATCCGACCACCGGCGCCGTTGTCCTGTCCCATGTCATGGGCGAAGGCACCACGTCGCCGCCCCACGACCACGGAAATTCCTGGGCGATTTACGGCCAGGCGACCGAACACACCGTGATGACGGAGTGGGACCGAACCGATGACGGGTCGGACGATCAGAATATTTCGATGGAAGAGACAAAAAAATACCGCCTCGACCCGGGCCAGGCGGGTCTGTTCGACGTCGGCGTGGTGCATTCCATCGAATATCCGGACAATGCGTGTTTCGTGAGGGTGACCGGTGTCAATCTCGATGGCATCGACCGCAAGGCCTATAACCTGAAACACCGGACGGTGAAAACGATCCGTGCGGAACGCGCCGACCAGGGCTGAGGGGGCGGAAACCCGGCGCAGAATTGCCCGCGCCGGGCAGGTATTATTCTTCGATCAGCGCGCGGATATGGCGTGTGGCGACGGACAGCATCGCAAGGTCGACGCCGTCGGCGCGGCGCAGATCCTGAAGGGTCTGGTTGGCGCGCGTGACGTCATGGTCGCGTGCTTCCTCCCATGCTTCCAGAACGACGTCCGCGGCCATTGCGCCGCCGGCGGTATCGATGATCCGCCCCGTTAATGCGGCCTGCAGGTCGTATAACTCGTCGACCATCGCCGATACCGCCATTTTTTGCCATTCGTTGTCGGCCGTCACGCCGCGCGCCGTTTCCCGCAGCCAGTCGAACCCGAACCGCGCGCCGATTGCATAATAGGCCTTCGCCGTATTCCCGACGCTTTCGCCCACGCGTTGAGCGATACGCACGATATCGCACCCGGCAAACAGGACTTCGAGATGGGCGACACCGCGGGCAAGCTGCTCGGGTACGTTCCGCGCCATGTACCGTTCCGTGTTGCGGTCGACGGATGCCGCTAGCTCCTCCGACAGCAATTCGTCGAGCGATTTCGCCAGTTCGGCGATGCCCGGCTCGAACGATTGCACCGAATCCGACACATCCGGCGATCGGCCCGATTTTTCGATAAACCAGATCGTGCCGCGCTTGGTCAGGTTGAGGATATCCAGGTTGAGCATCGTCTGGACGTCCGCCGGGATCACATTGTCGAGCGCTTCGATCGACGCCCAGTATTGAGGCAGTCCGAACACGCGGCGGCATATCAGATATGCCCGCGTGATCCGCGCCGGCGTGGCCCCGGTCTCGTCCATCAGGTCGTTGATGAAGGTCGGTCCGGCACGGTTCACCAGGCTGTTGGTGATATAGGTCGCCGTGATTTCCCGGCGCAGACGGTGACGGTTCAGATATTCGCCGTACTTTTCGGCCAGCAGCGGTGGGAAATAGAGCCCGATATCGCGCACCAGCCACGGGTCGTCCGGCACGTCGCTTTCCAGGATATCCTCGTACAGCGTCATCTTGGCATAGGCGAGAAGAACTGCCAGCTCCGGTCGCGTCAAACCCTGCTTGCGCATCTTGCGCTCGTCGAGTTCCTCGTCGTCCGGCAGGAATTCGACCGCCCGGTCCAGTTCGCCCGACCGTTCCAGCGACCGGATAAACCGGGTAGCTTCGCCGACGGTGTCGCCCGCCTGTGCTTCGGCATGGGTCAGCGCCATGCTCTGGCGGTAATTGTCCATCAGCACATGCGCCGCGACATCCTTGGTCATCTTGACGAGGATATTGTTGCGTTCGGCAAGGTCCAGCTTGCCGTCCGCAATGACTTCGCCGAGCAGGATCTTGATGTTGACCTCATGATCCGACGACGCGACCCCCGCGGAATTATCGATAAAGTCCGGATTGATCCGTCCGCCGCGCAGTGCGAATTCGATGCGGCCGAGCTGGGTAATGCCCAGATTGGCGCCTTCGCCGATCACCTTGCAGCGCAATTCGCGTCCATTGACCCGCAACGGATCGTTGATCCGGTCGCCGGCCGCGGAATCGGGTTCTTCCGACGATTTCACGTAGGTGCCGATACCGCCGAACCACAGCAAATCCGCCTCCGCCAGCAGGATGGCGCGGATCAGATCGTTCGGGGTGACGGTATCTCTGCCGTCGAAGCCATACAGCTCTGCGATCTGCGGCGACAGTTTGATCGACTTGGCCGACCGGTCGAATATGCCGCCGCCTTTCGAAATCAGTTTCGCGTCGTAATCCGACCACGAAGACCGGGCCATGCGGAACAACCTGTTCCGCTCCTTCCAGCTCGTTGCCGGGTCGGGGTCCGGGTCGACGAAGATGTGCATGTGGTTGAATGCGCCGATCAGCCTGATGTGTTTCGACAGCAGCATGCCGTTGCCGAACACATCGCCGGACATGTCGCCGACGCCGACCACGGTGAAAGGCTCTTTCTGGGTATTGATACCCATTTCGCGGAAATGTCGTTTGACGGACTCCCATCCGCCGCGTGCGGTGATGCCCATTTTCTTGTGATCGTAGCCGGCCGATCCGCCGGACGCGAAAGCGTCGTCGAGCCAGAACCCGTAATCGCGAGCCACGCCATTCGCGATATCCGAAAACGTCGCCGTGCCCTTGTCGGCAGCGACCACCAGATAGGGATCGTCTCCGTCGCGCCGCACGACCTGCGCCGGCGGGACGACCTTGCCGCCCTTGATGTTGTCGGTAATGTCGAGCATGCCGCCGATCAGAAGCTTGTAGCAGGCGACGCCCTCGGCAAGGAACGCTTCGCGGCCACCCGATGTCGGCGGCTGCTTCAAAACGAACCCGCCCTTGGCCCCGACCGGCACGATGACCGCATTCTTGGTCATCTGCGCCTTCATCAGGCCGAGAATTTCGGTGCGGAAATCTTCACGCCGGTCGGACCAGCGGATGCCGCCGCGTGCCACTCGGCCACCGCGCAGATGCAGGCCTTCCATCCGCGGCGAATAAACGAAAACCTCAACCATCGGGCGGGGTAGCGGCAGGTCCTCGATATTGCTGCTGTCCAGCTTGAACGATACGTATGACTTGCGCGCGCCCTGCGCGTCGGTCTGGTAGAAATTCGTCCGCTGGGTCGATTCGACGAGATTCACGAAACGGCGCAGGATCCGGTCTTCGTCCAGATTCTGAACCTTGTCGAGCGCCGTGGCTATCCGTTTCCGCAACCTGGCTGCACCGGATTTGGCCGCCTGTTTTTCCGGGGTAAAAAGCTCTTCGAACAGGGCGATCACATCGCGGGCGATCGCTGCATTACGCGACAGCGTCTCGATCATATACGCTTCGCTGAACGGGATGCCTGCCTGGCGCAGATATTTTGCATAGGCCCGAAGAATAATGATCTGGCGCCATGTCAGCCCGCTTGAGGCGACCATGGCATTGAAGCCGTCATCTTCCACGTCCTTGCACCAGACGCGATCGAAGGTTTCCTCGAATGCATTCTTGACGGCGTCCAGGTCGATTTCCGCACCGTCGCGGGCGACCATGCCGAAATCGTGGATCCAGACGCAGGAATTCTGTTCGTTGCGGATTTCATGGGGAACTTCGTCGATGACGCGAAGACCCATGTTCTCGAGCATCGGCAGCGCATCCGACAGGGGGACTGCCGCGTCCTTGTTGAAAACCTTGAACCGGACAGACGATTTCGGCGCGCCCGTTGCGCGGAACAGGTCCATCGCAATATTGCCGGTCGAAATAACGGAGTCGATCTTGGCAATATCGACTACCGCATCGGCAGGGTGGGTCCGGTCGCGATACACAGCGGGGAATGCGTTCCGGAAGCGTTCATAGGTCGATACGCCGATGTTTTCGCCATGGGCCAGCGTCAGCGCATGGGCCAGATCGTCGGCCCAGTCGCGGGCGGTCTCGACCACGTCGTTTTCGATGTCGGCAATTTTCTTCGGAAATTCCTTGCCGGGTTCGGTTTTGACGATGAAGTGCAGCCGCGCGAGAACCTCGTCGGTCAACTGCGTGTAAAACGCCGTAACCTGGCCGCCGAATCCGGCGGCGAGTACGTCCTGCACCTGGCGGCGCAGGCGCGTCGTATAGCGGTCGCGCGGCACATAGACGAGACAGGAAACATAGCGCCTGAAGGGGTCGCGGCGCACGAACATCGCTACCTTCTGGCGCTCCTGAAGGTGAAGGATGCCGGTCGCCATCGCGCGCAGTTCGTTCTCGCCGATCTGAAACAGCTCGTCGCGCGGCAGGGTTTCCAGAATGTGGATGAGCGCTTTGCCGTCATGGCTGTTCGGCGAAAATCCGGAACCGTCGATAAGCCGCCGAACCTTGCGCCGGATCACGGGAATCGACTGGACCTGCTGGTTGTATACGGTCGACGTGAAAAGACCGACAAACAGACGCTGGCCGACCGCATTGCCGCGGGCGTCGAACTGTTTGACCATCACGGTGTCGAGATGGACGCCGCGATGGATCGTTGACCGCTGGTTCGCCTTGTTGATCAGCACCAGTGCGGGCCGTTTCATGAACGCCGCCAGGTCCGGGGGCAGAACGGCACCGTCGGAAATTCCTTCGATCACCGTGATTTTGTCGTCGCGAAGAAGCCCGAGGCCCGATTTCGGCACGATCGACAGCGTCTGCCGTTTGGCGCCGCCCTTGCAGACGTAATCGCGGTATCCCAGGAACGTGAAATTGTTGTTGTCGAGCCAGCGAAGAAACGCTGCGGTTTCATCGATTTCCTCTTTCGGCACGCTGGTACTCGGATGGGTCGAGTCGAGTTCTGCAATCACCTCCGCGATGCGCACCCGCATCGGCCGCCAGTCGTCGACTGCCGCCCGGACATCGCCCAGGACTTTCTCGATCGATCTTGCAAGCTCCTTCATCATGGCGCTGTCGGTCTGCTCGGTGACCTGCAGATGCATCACGGATTCGGACGGAACCTCGGTATCGTCCGGATATTTCGAGACGCCCGTTAACTTGCCTGCGGGGGTTCGCGAAATAGGGATCACCGGGTGGATGATCAGGTGGACCGTTAAATTGCGGCGGTTGAGGTCGGCGGTAACCGAATCGACCAGGAACGGCATGTCGTCATTGGCGATCTCGACAACCGTGTGGCTGCAGGTCCAGCCGTCCTTCTTCGGGTCGGGATTGAATACCCGGATTTTGCTGGCCCCCGGCTTGCGGGTCTGTGCAAATGCCCACAGCGACATGACCGCGCCCTCAAGACATTCGTCGGCGGTTTCCGCGCAATCCTGCGGCGACACATTGGCGAAAAAAAGACGGCTGAAACGTTCTATATCGTCAGCGCGCTTGCCTGCGCCGCGCCGGGCGCGGCGGACGATGCTATCGACCAGTTGTTTTTTTTGGCGGTCACTACTTACGGACATTTCATTCCCCAGACGGTTGCGCGCGCAGATCGAGGTTCTGCGATCTATTTATTAACGACGCCGTGCTAATGCGATATCGGTCGTCTCTCCGTCGAATATGGTCAGCGGTATACCAGAAATTAACCAATTTATTGTGAAGTGAATGTTAACGCGTGTTCGGCAAATCGAAACGAGGATGAAATGCCTGACGGTTCAATGACGGTCGATTCACCGGCACATAGTATCTTCGACCGGCTGCCCCCCGATATTCTGGGCGGTCTCAGCGTCGAACAACGCGCGGCAATCGCGTCCGCTGCGGGACAGTGGGACGCCAAGTCCCACCGGGTCAATATACGGATCAGTCTGCCGCTGCTGCCCGAACGCTGGTATTTGACCGTGCTGGGCGGCCCCGAACGCCGCACCGTCGAACGTCGCCGGGTGGAACGGGTGCGCAATCCGGTGCGCACGGCAGGCAACCTCGTGTTTATTTTCCTTGCCGCCCTCGGGTTTTACGGCGTCGCCGCCGCCGCGCTGCTGTTTTCGTCTTCCGTCCTGGAATACTAGGCGCGCAACCCGCCCGCTGGCCGCCGTCGGGTGTTTTCCCGGTGACTTTCTTGCATCCGCACATGTAGCGTGAGATGAAGTTGATCCCGGAGCCGCAACTGCGCGTTTCCGCATCGAATAGCATGATCTTATGAATCTGTTTTCCCGGCTTGTCCGGTCCGAACCGATCCTGTTCGTTCTGTGGGCGAACGAGCTTGTCCGTCTTGTCTGGTCGCCACCCGCGCTGCAGGCAGCGTCGGGCTGGCTGATGATGCTGTATGTTGCGCTGTCGTTCAGCCGTATCCGCAGGGGGACGGTCGTTCTGTGCGCGCCGCTCGCCGCACTCGCCATTGCGCTGGCCGTCGCGTTCGATCAGTGGGCCGGGGTGAT
>TARA_R110000868_G_scaffold21614_15_pt1 | contig 24158 bp, 21 predicted proteins | sample TARA_R110000868 | Tara Oceans TARA_R110000868 (sample SAMEA4397489) | marine metagenome | biome: Polar Biome; feature: [SRF] surface water layer (ENVO:00010504); material: water (ENVO:00002006), including particulate matter (ENVO:01000060) such as... | depth 5 m | reverse complement strand
CAACAGGTGATGGGTCACCAACCAAAGCCATTGTTTGGTTAAGCTACAATGTTCACGGAAATGAAAGTGTAAGTACCGAAGCCTCTATGCAGACCATATATGAACTGCTGACCACCAAAGCATCTTACCTAAAAAATACTGTGGTGATTATGGATCCCTGCATTAATCCCGATGGGCGAGATCGTTATGTTAACTGGTACAATCAATATAAAAACGCTCCCAATAATATAGACCCCAATAGCAAGGAACACCATGAAGGCTGGTTAAGTGGACGATCTAACCATTATATGTTCGATTTAAATCGTGATTGGGCATGGCTTACCCAAGTTGAAAGTCAACAGCGCATAAAGGTTTTTAACCAATGGTTACCACATGTACATGTAGATTTTCATGAGCAGGGAGTAAATAATCCCTATTATTTTGCCCCGGCAGCGGAACCCTTTCATGAAGTGGTAACCGATTTTCAGCGCGATTTTCAGGTAACCATAGGCAAGAACCACGCGAAATACTTCGATGATAAAGGCTGGTTCTATTTTACAAAGGAAGTTTTTGATCTTTTATACCCTAGTTATGGTGACACCTACCCCACATACAATGGCGGTATAGGAATGACCTATGAGCAGGGAGGTAGTGGACGCGCCGGTCTGGGAATCAAAACCATTATTGGAGATACCCTTACCCTATATGACCGTATAGCGCATCATCTTACTACCGGCCTATCTACCGTGGAAGTAGTTTCCAAGAACACAGAAAAATTAAACAGGGAATTCAAGAAATTCTATCAGAACAAAAATTTTAAATTTAAGAGCTATGTAATGAACGGGGACCCGGATAAAATTGAGGCCCTCACTGCATTACTTCAATCCCATGATATCAAATATGGCTGGGCAAAGGACGGATTGGTCAAAGGGCAGCTATATGGTTCCGGAAAATTAGGGACCCTAAAAACTACCCCTGCCAGTTTAGTGGTATCTACCAACCAAGCCAAAGGCACCTTGGCACAGGTGCTTATGGAACCCAATACAAAACTCAGTGATTCGCTCACCTATGATATTACGGCCTGGTCCTTACCCTACGCTTATGGATTGGAGACTATTGCCTCACAAACATTGGTGGATTCAAACCCTCCTAGTACAGGAATGTCCCAACCTTCCCAGGAAACCAAAATTCCAGAGGATACCTATGCCTATGTAAATGACTGGTCCAGCATGAAGGATGCCCGCTTTTTGACCGCATTACTGAAAGAAAATATTAGGGTTCGGTTTGCCAAAAATCCATTTCGCGTGGAAGGCAATCAATTTAACCGAGGTAGTTTGATCATCACCAAGGGGGATAACAAAAACCATAAAGACTTTGAAGGGACCCTAAGCAGTGTTGCAAATAATAATAAAACCATGTTAACTCCAATCAATACGGGATTTGTGGAGAAAGGAAATGATTTTGGTTCCAGCTACGTGCCTATGATTACGGATACCAAAATTGCCATGTTGTCCGGAGAACCTACAAGCACCCTTCATTTTGGGGAAATATGGCACTTTTTTGAACAACAGCTACATTATCCCCTTACTATTTTGGATACGGAGTATTACGACGGAGTGGATATCACCGAATACGATGTCCTAATACTCCCCGACGGCTGGTATTCCAAGTTCTTCAATGAGGACAGGCTTAAGGATTTAAAGAATTTTGTGAGCAATGGAGGAAAATTAATCGCCTTGGAAGGGGCCATAAAAGGGATAAAAGGGGAACATGGTTTTAAAATAAAGGAAAAAGAGGTAAAAAAGGATAGCACAGAAATTATACTACCATATGAGGATGCGGAGCGGGAAGACATCAAAAATGCAATCACCGGAGCTATTTTTAAAGCCAAAGTAGACCCTACACATCCATTGGCCTACGGTTATGACGATCAATATTTTACACTTAAATTAAGTGATGACGCTTATGAAAATCTGGACACAGGCACTGTCGCTTATTTGGAAAAAAATAGTACTCCCATTTCCGGTTTCGCAGGGAGCGAAGCAAAGAAAAAAATTGCAAACACACTTGTATTCGGGGTGGAGGATTTTGGTAAGGGACAAGTGGTTTACATGGTAGACAACCCTTTATTTCGAGGATTTTGGGAGAATGGAAAGCTCTTTTTCGTCAATGCCCTTTTCATGGTAAAATAATCTGGACCAAAACAAAACCACATCAAGGGGGTCACTACTTAAATTAACCTAGCATTATGGAGAAAATAGTAGAAGTACAAAGGCAATTCTTTAATAGTAATGCTACGAAGGATATTAGCTTCAGGATTGCGCAGTTGCAAAAATTGGAAACCCTATTACGCGCTAATGAAGAACTTCTGCACCAAGCTATATACAAGGATTTTAAAAAGTCGGCCTTTGAGAATTACACCACCGAAATCAGCCTACTTTATCACGACATCAAAGAGGCTATAAAAAACATTAAAAAATGGTCGGCAAAAAAAAAGGTCAGGACCAATTTGGCCAATTTACCGGGTAAATCCTATATAATCCCTGAACCCCTTGGCGTAAGTCTGATCATAGGCGCGTGGAATTACCCATACCAACTTTCCCTTGCACCGGCCATTGCGGCCATTGCAGCAGGGAATACCGTGATGCTCAAGCCTAGTGAATTGCCCATTAACACCAGCAATGTCATGGCTAAATTGATCAATGTAAATTTTGAACCCCAATTTTTTAAAGTTATAGAGGGTGGCGTAGCCGAAACCCAAGAATTATTAGATCAAAAGTTCGATAAAATATTTTTCACGGGGAGTGTAGCCGTTGGAAAAATAGTCTACCAGGCCGCCGCAAAAAATTTAATTCCCGTGACCTTGGAATTAGGCGGAAAAAGTCCGGCCATAATTACTGCGGATTGCGACCTAAAAATTAGTGTAAAAAGACTTATATGGGCCAAATACCTCAATGCTGGCCAAACCTGCATTGCCCCGGACTATGTAGTTGTACACAAAAAAGTTAAAGAGGAGTTTTTAATATTGGCCAAAAAAGAAATAGACCAATCCAAATTTTTGATCGAAGAGGATAACTACGTTCAAATTATAGATCAAAAAAACCTGCAGCGATTAATAGCCTTGATCGACGAGGATAAAATATATACGGGAGGGGAATACAATCTTGAAAACCGAATTATAGAGCCCACCATTTTAACCAATGTTACTTTTGAAGACAAGGTAATGCAGGATGAAATATTTGGCCCCATTCTTCCTGTGCTGGAATATGACGACCTAGACAAAATAATACATCAAATAAAAGCTAGACCAAAACCCTTATCCTGTTATGTCTTTACCAACGATAAGAATATAAAACGCAAAATTTTGGATGAAATCTCTTTTGGTGGTGGCGCCGTAAATGATGCCGTAATGCACATTTCCAATAGCAATATGGGCTTTGGTGGTGTTGGAGAAAGTGGCATAGGCTCTTATCATGGCGAACACGGATTTAGGGCTTTTTCCCATTATAAAGGTATCTTGGAGAAACCCAAATGGATAGAACCAAATTTTAAATACTACCCACATACCAAAAGTAAATTAAAGTGGATAAAACGACTTATTGGTTGAACAATCCCATCTTTAACCATTTTAAAAAATCGTGACAAGCCATTAGCTGCATTTGAAAAGTAGCCCTTGAACTAACTTCATCAGAAAAACACTGGAACATCCAATAAACAGATAAACAAATTAAATCATGGACAACATTTTTAAGAAAGAGACAGTAGACAAAGCTATAGGCCGTATAAACAAATTAAACTCCAAAAGTACCGGACTATGGGGTAAAATGACAGTGGACCAAATGTTGGCCCATTGTAACGTCTCCTATGAAATGGTGTATACCGATAAACATCCCAAACCAAACGGATTAATGAAATTAATGCTTAAACTTTTTGTAAAACAAACAGTAGTTAATGAGAAACCTTACAAAAAAAACAGCAGGACTGCTCCGGCATTTCTAATTGCAAATGAAAGGGACTTTGAAATTGAAAAAAAGCGATTAATAGACCATCTAACAAAAACCCAAGAGCTCGGAGAGGATTACTTTGACAATAAGGAATCACATTCTTTTGGCCCACTAACCAAGGCGGAATGGAACAATTTATTTTATAAACACCTCAACCACCATTTGGAACAATTTGGAGTATAAATAATTATTCAATATTACAACCAAAAAATACCAGACCACTTATCTATAATGGCCTTATGGGCATTTTTCCAAAAATATTTTATATTTGAGTATTATTCAATATTTTTGCAAATTAATCAAACTTTCTATGCTTATTCTAAAAAGCATTTACATTTTACTTGATGAAAAAAATAACTAGTTTCTCTCTATTGGCAATTTCCATTCTACTATTTTCCTGTAACCAAAAAGAGAATATAATGGGCGACTTTAAACTGCTGCCCCAACCTCAAGAATTCCAGGTTACGGGAGCCAGTTCAATATCCTTTGATGGAGCCCTAAAGGCTATCGCCCAAAACGGTGAAGCATTGCCAATAATTAACAAGGAGATTATAGTTATTGATGAAATCAAGGGCAAAACTACCATAAATTATAGTATAGATGCCAACCTGGATACCCCGGCGGAAGGCTACTCCCTAGTTATTTTGGACCAACAAATTACCATAATCGGGAAGGATGAGGCCGGATTGTTCTATGCCTTTAAAACCTTGGAACAGCTCCTTTTGGATGCGCAGGACCAAAAGGCAAACCTACCCTTGTGCCAAATAAAGGATTACCCTCTTTTGGCGTATCGTTCGGTGCAGTTGGATGTAAAGCATCATTTGGAAAAGACAGAGTACTATTATCAATTAATGGATAAGTTTGCCAGCTACAAGATCAACGGCATTATCTTGGAAGTGGAGGACAAAATAAAGTATAAGCGACAACCTATAGTTGCCTCTGCCGATGCTTTGAGCATTGAAGAATGGAAAAAAATAAGTGAGTATGCCAAAGCCCGGCATATAGAAATTAGTCCTTTGGTACAGGGATTGGGCCATGCCTCCTTTATCCTAAAGCATCCAGAATATATGGAGCTACGGGATAATCCTGAAAGCGATTGGGCCTTTAATCCATTAGATCCCAAAACTTATGACGTACAATTTGACCTCTATTTGGATGCTATGGAAGCTTTTCCATATGGCAAATATTTGCATGTGGGAGGTGACGAAGTCCATACTACGGGAAGAGGCAGTAAGGAATCGCCTTTAAAACTGCAATTGATGTGGCTGGACAAAGTGGCCAAGTTTGCCGAAGAACATGGAAAAACCCCAATTTTCTGGGACGATATGCCACTTAAACAAGCAGATGTTTATGACCCAATGTTCAAAATCGAGATGACGCAAGCCGAGGTGGATCAAGTCTGGTTGGAGAATGAACACAAATTATTGGAATTCCTAGACATTTTCCCTAAGAATTGTATCTATATGCGTTGGAACTACAGTTCCCCACAAGCCCTTGGGAATGTTAAAGCCATGCAATGGTTTACGGATCACGGCCTACAAGTCATGGGTGCTACTGCCGGCCAGACCAGGTGGGTTTTAATGCCTCAGGAGGAAAGTAATATGGAAAACATCAGATCTTTTGCAGTTAGCTCCATAAATAGTGGCTTAAGTGGACTGTTATTAACCTTGTGGGATGATGATTCACCGCATTTTGAATTGTATATGAGAGGCATTTTGGCCTTTGCCGAATACTCCTGGATCGGCGATAAGCGCAGCAAGGAAGAAATTAAAACTGCCTTTAGACAAAGGGAATACGGGTATCCCCTGGCCGATGAGAGCAGTACCTTTATAACTGAACTAGAAACACCGGTGGCTTTCTGGAAAAATGCCTTCCTCAAAGGCAATCAACGTAATTATCTACCCTCCATGGAAAATCCCATGGAAAAAGCGGTAATCGACTTTCCTGACAAAGAAAACGTTGGGGCGTGGAGTTTGGCCAATGAAGATCTCATAAAAATGGCAACCCAAACATTATCACAAACCGATAGTATAGCCAAAAAAATAGAAAATACCCGTTCTATTGCGCTGCGCAACGACCATAACCTACAAGTATATGAGCAAGTGAACAAACTGGCCCAATTTAGCCCTAAAATGTTACTAGCGCTAAGGGATTACGACAAGGCGGAAAGTAGAGATGATATTAAAACAGCGGCTACCAACCTAAAGGAAATGGAGTCCGAATTCGGTTCCTTAAGAAAGGAATTGGAAATGGTCTATGGCCAAACACGCATTTTAACCAAACCGGATAATTACATTCTAGATCAGGACCATCATGTACATTTGGCCAACCAATCCCTAAATTTTGATTGGCAATTCTATGCCGAAATGTTATTCTTTAAAAAATTGAACAATGAACTGGAAAAAGAAATTTATATGGAAAATGCCGATCCCCTTAAAAAATAATTTATTGCTGGAATTCATTATTAAAATAATTGAGACAAAAAGTGCCTCTAAAATAACTTGTGTCCCTGTTAACGAAAATAAGAGTTTAATTAAGTATATTTCGCCCATAAATCCGATTAGAATATCGGGGTTAAGGAGTGTTTATGAAAGAGAAGGAAGCCACCAGAATAAATAAGTTTTTAAGTGAAGTTGGCTATTGTTCGCGCCGCGCCGCGGACAAACTTATTGATCAAGGCAGGGTGACCATTAATGGAAAAGTTCCTGAGATGGGAACCAAAATTACTGATAATGATGAAGTTCGCGTAGATGGCGAGCTTATTTCAGAGCCCCAAGAAAAGCCGGTTTATATTGCGTTCAACAAACCTATTGGTATCGTTTGTACCACAGACACCAGGGTAGAAAAAGACAATATTATCGACTTCATAAATTACCCAAGTAGAATATTCCCAATTGGAAGATTGGACAAGCCTAGTGAAGGTCTTATTCTTTTAACCAATGATGGCGATATCGTTAATAAGATTTTACGGGCCCGAAATAAACATCAGAAGGAATACCTTGTAACGGTAGACAGGCCTATTACCAAAACTTTTCTCGAAAAAATGGCCAATGGAGTACCTATTCTTGATAGGGTGACCCGGAAATGCGAGATAGAGGAAATTAGCAAATTCCAGTTTAGAATTGTACTAACACAAGGCCTTAACCGTCAGATCAGAAGAATGTGCGAGTATATGGGGTACAATGTCATTGCCCTTAAACGCATACGGATCATGAATATTCAATTGGACGTTCCAGTAGGTAAATGGCGCCACCTGACAGAAGGGGAGTTAAATGAAATAAATGATATGATTTCCGACTCCTCAAAGACGCATCTGAAATAAAAATAGTATAATGATCCCCTAATTTAATTTTAATAGCATGACCATGAAGATGGAAGATATAGAAAATATTGAGTTAATATATTTAAGTGTGGACGACTATCAAGAGCTTAAGACCGCTATGATAGCCTCCTATTCCAATATGCCCAACTCATATTGGAGGGAGAAGCAAATAGAAAATTTAATATCCAAATTTCCAGAGGGACAGGTAGTCATAAAGGTAAACAATCAAATTGCTGGCTGTGCACTTTCCCTGATTTTGGATTACTCCAAATTTGAAGATAAACATACCTATCAACAAATTACCGGCAACTATACTTTTAATACCCATTCTCCGGACGGGGATGTGCTATATGGTATCGATGTTTTCATCAAACCCGAATATAGAGGTATGCGCCTGGGCCGAAGGTTATATGATTATAGAAAAGAGCTCTGCGAACGTTTAAACCTAAAAGGGGTTGCCTTTGGAGGTAGAATTCCGAACTACCACAAATACATGGATACCTTGTCGCCAAAAGCTTATATAGAGAAGGTAAAGCGCAAGGAAATAAATGATCCCGTACTCAATTTTCAGATTTCGAACGATTTCCACCCCAGTAAAATTCTAAAGAATTATTTGGAAGGGGATTCTGATTCCAATGATTATGCAGTACTATTGGAATGGGATAATATTTATTATGAAAAGAAAAACAAAAAGGCAAGTGTTATAAAGAAAGTAGTGCGCTTAGGCCTTATTCAATGGCAAATGCGTCCCTATAAGAATCTGGACGACGTACTGCAACAAGCAGAATATTTCATTGATGCCGTTTCAGGCTATAGGTCTGATTTTGCTCTTTTTCCCGAATTCTTCAACGCTCCGTTGATGGCGGAGAACAATCATTTATCCGAGTCCGCAGCCATTAGGGAATTGGCGAAACACACTGCCACAATTGTTCAGCGGTTTTCCGAACTGGCTATTTCCTATAATATTAATATTATTACGGGGAGCATGCCGGAAATAAAGGATGAAAGACTCTATAATGTAGGGTATATCTGCAAAAGGGATGGCACTAAGGAACGCTATGAGAAATTACATGTAACTCCTGATGAGGCCAAGATCTGGGGTATGCAGGGAGGCACGGAACTCAAAGCTTTTGATACCGATTGTGGAAAAATCGGTGTATTGATCTGTTACGATTCAGAATTCCCGGAATTAAGTAGACTATTGGCAGACGAAGGCATGGATATTTTATTTGTTCCATTTCTAACAGATACCCAAAACGGATTTTCCCGAGTAAGGAACTGCTCACAGGCCAGGGCCATTGAAAATGAATGTTATGTAGCCATTGCCGGTAGCGTGGGCAATCTTCCCAAAGTGCACAATATGGACATACAATATGCCCAATCCATGGTATTTACACCCTGTGATTTTGCCTTTCCCGCTAATGGTATAAAGGCCGAAGCCACTCCAAATACCGAAATGATACTTATAGTTGACTTGGATATAGATTTGTTGAGGGAATTAAACCAGTTTGGAAGTGTACGGAACCTAAGGGATAGGAGAACGGATATTTTTGAACTTCGAAAAAAGAACTGACAAATGAAATATTAAACCTGGACGAATAGCAGGTTAAAAGAAACATTTGATACAACTTTAACCTAATAAAACAAAGGGGAAGATATTTCAAAACCATCCTTTAGGATGTTTTGCCAAACTAATTTTTCCTATACACTTAATGATAACAACGGATGGTTTTAGGCCATCCGTTGCTATATTATTTTGAAGATAAAGGTCTAATATTAGGCACTTTAAACTTTCCCTCAAAAAACTCTGCTCCATTAACAAGGCTTGTCCATCAAGGGGCACCGAAAATATATACATAAAATTAATAGGGTATATCGTTAAAAATCACTAACTTAGGAAGACAATCGCTCTTTGATATAAGCAATACATGCTTTGCTTGAATTTACCTATACCAACCTGCACCAACCACTATTTAATTTTATTGTAAATACCTCTGAGCGAAATAAACGGTAAAACTTAGACAGATGAAACTCAAAAAAAATCCCCATTTAAAAAATCCCCTTATAGCCGCAATACTAATTTTGTTGTTCTTAGGGGTAACGCCCACCGCTTCAGCGGCATTACTATTCCAAGATGTGCAGGAACAGGAAAGTTCTTTTAATCAATATCAAGGTAAAATTATTGATATTGAAACCAAAAACCCCCTGGTTTTTGCCAGCCTTACGATTGAAAACTCCAATATAAGTACCGTTAGTAATACTGAGGGTTACTTTTCTTTAAAAGTCCCTAAAGAAATTAGTGAGGGACAAGTAATTATTTCCTTTTTGGGATATAAGACCAAAACAATCCCATTAAGCCAGCTTAAGGAAAATAAAAATGAAATTGCCTTGGAGGTAAGCTTTACGGAATTATCCGAAGTGAGCCTTGCAATTCCAAAAGATGCCAAGGCTTTGGTAAAGGAAACATTGCTTAGAAAAGGAGATAATTATTTTGATGATCCCACGCTCATGACCGCCTTTTATAGGGAAACTATTAAAAAACGAAGGAAAAATGTATCCTTATCCGAGGCAGTGGTAAATATTTATAAATCACCCTACAATTCCGATCGTCAAGATGCATTGCAGCTTTACAAGGCTAGGAAAAGTACCGACTACAACAAATTGGACACCTTGGCCATTAAACTACAGGGAGGACCTTTTAACACCCTTTTTGTAGACATGATCAAATATCCACAGTATATATTTACTGAAGAAACCTTTGAGGATTACAACTTTAGTTTTGAAAACTCGACTATGGTAAACGACAAACTGATTTTTGTTATCAATTTTAAACAAAAGGAGTCTATAACAGATCCCCTCTACCAAGGTAAATTGTATATAGACGCTGAGAAGAAAATCCTGACCAGTGCCATTTATTCCCTGAACATTACTGACCAGGAAAAGGCTTCCAAAATGTTCGTACGTAAAAAACCGGCGCATGCCAATGTCTGGCCTACAGATATTGCCTATAGAGTAGACTATAGGGAAAAGAACGGTAAATGGTATTACGGTTATAGCAATGTCCTCTTGGAATTTAAAATAAATTGGGACGATCGACTTTTCAATTCGGTTTATACCATGACCTGCGAAATGGCCATCACGGACTGGGAAAAGAACACCAATGGCGAAAGTCCTAAATTTAGGGACCGTATTAAATCTTCCATTATCCTGGAGGATGAGGCGCTTGGATTTTCCGACCCTGATTTTTGGGGTGAGTACAATATTATAGAACCAGAAAAATCTATAGAATCCGCCATCAAAAAAATACAAAGGCAATTAAGGAGAGCCAAATCCAAAGAGGACTCATCCTCCCTTGGCATGTAGCTTTTTTTTTAAATTCAATAATGAAGTCCGCCATGCTCATGGCGGACTTTTTTTATGATTTGTTATATATTTAGGTCCAGTAAAATTAAATTAATGAGAAAAAGGAGACAGTTCTTTAAAACAGCCCTAGGTGCAGGAATGGCCACACTAATTCCCTCAACAATAATGGCCCAAGCCCCAGAAAGTAAATCCAATAATAAAATTCTAAGACCCAAGGCCTTAAAAAATGGGGATACCATTGGACTTATTGCACCAGGTTATGCCATTAAACCAGAAGTCCTACTTGAAGCCAAAGAAACTTTGGAAAAAATGGGATTTATACCTTTCCATACCAATCGCATTCACGGCAATTACGGGTACTTTAGCAATACCGATGCTGAAAGGGTCGCCGATTTAAACGAAATGTTTGCCAATAAAAAAATTGATGGCATACTTTGCGCCAGAGGAGGATACGGTTGTTCCAGAATTATGCATTTAATAGATTACGAGCTAATAAGGAGCAATCCTAAGGCCCTAATTGGTTTTAGTGATATAACTGCACTTTTAAATGGAATTCATCAAGAAACTGGCCTTATTACCTTTCACGGGCCCGTTGGAAGTACTATTAACGACCCCTATAGTATAGAACAGCTGAAAAATGTGGTGATGAAATCCAAGGCGTTGCCCATTATTAATAATATTGAAATAACAGATCAAGAGGAATACACCAAGCCCGAATACCAAAGATATTGCATCAACCCAGGTGTAGCGACAGGAAAATTGGTGGGTGGTAGTTTAACATTGGTAAATGCCCTAATAGGAACTCCCCATGAAATTGATTTTACGGACACAATAGTCTTTCTTGAAGATATTGAAGAAGCCCCCTATCGTATTGACAGGATGTTGACCCAATTAATACACGGCAAGACTTTTAATAAGGCTGCTGGATTGGTTTTTGGAGTTTTTAAAGGATGTGATAGTGTTCCAAACCCCAAATCCTTTACGTTAAGAGAGATTATTACGGAAAGAATCAAGCCTCTGGGGATACCCGCCGCCTATGGTATGAATTTTGGCCATATTGAAAATAACTTCACCTTGCCAATTGGAATTAATGCCAAATTTGACACAGATAACATGACCTTACAATTATTGGAAAAGCCCGTCCATTAATTGTAAGGTCCATATTTTAAAGTATAGCACTTGTGTAATATTGAAATTGTCCTAAAAGCGCATTACAGCACCCTACATAATTAGCAGAGGTCCGTAATTCTCATTCAAAAACCCACTAATTGGCAACTTCGCTAATAAACTTCAATCTATATAACCTAAGTTCTTCGTCCTCGTATTCACCGTCAAATTCCTTTAAGGCAACTTCAAGATTATCCGTTTGGGCCTCCAGAAAATAATCATGGATTTCTTCTTGCTGATCTTCATCCAAAATTTCATCGATCCAATAAGCAATATTCAATTTTGTACCACTAAAGACAATTTGTTCCATTTCCTTGATCAATTCTTTCAATTCCAACCCTTTGGCGGAAGCGATGTCATCCAATGGCAACTTTCTGTCCACGTTCTGAATGATATATAGCTTCAAAGAGGAATTGGCCCCTGTGCTTTTAACGATCAGATCGTCCGGTCTCAAAATATTATTATCCTCAACATAGGAGGTAATTTGTTCTACAAAAGGCTTCCCATATTTCTTTGCCTTTCCTTCCCCCACTCCGTAAATATTTACCAATTCATCCAAAGAAATGGGATATTTTAGCGCCATGTCTTCCAAGGACGGATCCTGAAACACGACAAAAGGGGGTACACCCAATTTATGGGCCTCTTTTTTTCTTAAATCCTTTAAAATTTTCAACAAATTATCGTCGGCGACTCCTGCAGAGGATTTTGCTGCACTAACAATTGCATCATCGGCCTCCTTATTGTACACATGATCCATTGTCATCATAAATGATGCTGGGTTCTTTACATATTCCTTTCCTGCCGGAGTTACATGAAGTATACCGTATTGTTCAATTTCCTTTTTAAGCAATCCAGCAACAAGTGTTTGACGAATCAAGGCCATCCAATACCCCTTATCCTTGTCCTTTCCAATCCCAAAAAATTCCTTTTCATCGGTTTTATGTGAAGATATTAAGGCGTTCACTTTGCCCGTCAATGCCCTAACAATTTCTTTGGACTTAAATTTTTCACTGGTACCCATCACCACATTGATCAACTTTACCACATCACCCTTGGCCTCCTGCTTCTCTTTTGGATTCCTGGTATTGTCATCCATTTCGGCACCATCCCCATTAATTTCGTCGAATTCCTCCCCAAAATAATGAAGTATAAATTTTCTTCGAGACATGGAGGTTTCGGCGTAACCCACAATTTCCTGAAGCAGGGCATTTCCTATTTCCTGTTCGGCCACTGGCTTTCCAGACATAAATTTTTCCAATTTCTCCACATCCTTATAGGAATAGAATGCAAGGCAATGTCCCTCTCCCCCATCTCGTCCTGCCCTTCCCGTCTCTTGATAATAGCTTTCGATACTTTTGGGAATGTCGTGATGAATAACAAAACGCACATCCGGTTTATCTATACCCATTCCAAAAGCAATGGTGGCCACTACCACATCCACATCTTCCATTAAAAACATATCCTGATGTTTGGATCGGGTTTTACCGTCCAATCCCGCATGATAAGGTACCGCACTAACACCGTTGACTTGCAATACTTGCGCCAACTCCGTTACCCTCTTCCTGCTTAGGCAATAAATAATACCAGATTTTCCAGAATTTTGCTTTACAAAACGAATAATATCCCCATCAACATTTTGGGTTTTTGGCCTCACCTCGTAATAAAGATTTGGTCGATTAAAACTGGCTTTGAAGACCTTTGCATCCGTAATTCCCAAATTCTTAATAATATCTTCCTGTACTTTGGGAGTAGCTGTGGCAGTTAGGGCAATCAATGGAATATCATCCCCCAATCTATTTACTATGGATTTAAGATTGCGATATTCAGGCCTAAAATCGTGCCCCCATTCCGATATGCAATGTGCCTCATCCACAGCGACAAAGGAAATTTTCTCCCCCTGCAAAAAGGCAACATACTCGTCCTTGGTCAATGATTCTGGCGCCACATATAAAAGTTTGGTCACTCCACTGCTGACATCCTGTTTCACCTGCTTGATCTCGGTCTTTGTCAAGGAAGAGTTCAATACATGAGCTACTCCAATCTCACTGGAAACGTCCCTAATTGCATCTACCTGATTTTTCATCAAGGCGATCAAGGGAGACACCACTATGGCCGTACCTTCTTGCATGAGGGCAGGCAGTTGATAACAAAGTGATTTTCCGCCACCTGTCGGCATTATAACAAAGGTATTCTTACCTTGTACAATATTCTTAACAACGTTTTCCTGTAAACCTTTAAATTGGGAGAATCCAAAATACTTCTTTAGGGAGGCATGTAAATCAATCTCATCTATACCCATACCGTACTTCACCATTTTTATTAATATATATTGGCACTAAAGCCAAAAAGAAATTCCTTAAGTTAAGGAATTTTTGTCTTTTGAGTAAGTATTTATTGTAAATAAATTTGTTCAAATTTAAAATATTCTATAAAATTAAGTTTATGTAATTTTGTATTATAAATATATGACATTCTTTTAGGAAAATCATCACATAATTTTAAATTACTTTGAGCGATACCAAAGCTATATTAGCCATAGCGAAGAAAACCATTGAAACTGAAGCCGCGGCTATTTCCCATTTAGGTTCCCTCTTGAACGAGGATTTTTCCAGTGCTGTGGAATGTATCAGACATTCTAAAGGAAGGGTTATAATTTCAGGTATTGGAAAAAGTGCCATCATTGCCTCCAAAATTGTTGCCACCCTAAATTCTACAGGAACCCCCTCTATTTTTATGCATGCCGCAGACGCCATCCATGGTGATCTTGGCACCGTTCAAAAAAACGATGTGGTTATCTGTATTTCCAAAAGTGGAAATACGGCCGAAATCAAAATGCTCGTTCCATTGATCAAAAGCGGGAAGAACAAACTAATAGGAATGACGGGAAACCCTGATTCATTTTTGGCCACGCAATCGGACTTTGTTTTAAACACCTATGTTGAAAAGGAGGCCTGTCCCAATAATTTGGCACCCACCACAAGCACAACGGCCCAATTGGTTATAGGGGATGCCTTGGCAATTTGCCTTTTGGAACTAAAAGGTTTTGGCAGCAAGGACTTTGCAAAATACCACCCTGGTGGTGCGCTGGGCAAGAAACTATATTTGAGGGTGGGCGATATTGCCAGTAACAACCAAATTCCCCAAGTGGATATTAACAGCGATGTAAAATCTGTTATTGTAGAGATTTCTGAAAAAATGTTGGGGGCTACTGCGGTCCTGGAGAACAATACCATTGTAGGGATAATTACCGATGGGGATATTAGACGTATGCTCAACAAATTTGATAATATTTACGGTTTAACCGCCAAGGATATTATGAGCGAAACACCTAAAACAATTGCCGTGGACGTACTTGCCGTTAAAGCATTGGAATTAATGCAGTCTAAAAACATATCACAATTATTGGTTGTTGAAGGGGATAATTACAAAGGAATAGTACATTTACACAATTTAATAAAAGAAGGAATACTATAATGGCAAAAACGATTAAGACCCCGAATGAAATGTCGTTCCTAGATCATTTGGAGGAACTTAGATGGCATTTAATACGATCAACATTGGCCATCGTTATAATTGGAGGGATAGCTTTTTTAATGAAAGGCTTTATTTTTGATACGGTTATTTTTGGCCCTATGATGCCAGATTTCCCGACTTACCATGTATTTTGTGATTTTTCCAAAATGTTGGGTTTTAGTGAAGCCTTTTGTAATAGCGAACCAGAATTTACAGTGCAGAGTAGGCAAATGTCAGAACAGTTCTCTGCACATATTTGGACCTCCATTTGGGCTGGTTTTATCATTGGATTCCCTTATGTGTTATATGAATTATGGAAATTTATTGCTCCGGGTCTCTATGACAATGAACGCCAGAATGCCCGTGGATTTATCTTTATAGCTTCCTCTCTTTTCTTTATAGGGGTATTGTTCGGATACTACGTGGTGGCTCCATTATCTATAAACTTTTTAGGTGGCTATTCTATTAGTGACTCTGTAGTAAGGGAAATAGATTTGGTATCGTATATCTCCACCGTTAGGGCAGCGGTGATTGCTTGCGGTTTAATTTTTGAATTGCCCATAATCATATATTTCTTGACCAAAATAGGCCTGGTTACCCCTGAAATACTGCGCAAATACCGAAAAATAGCCCTTGTGGTAGTACTTATTATTTCCGCTGTAATTACCCCTCCGGACGTAGCCAGTCAGATTATAGTAGCCTTACCTATATTAGTCCTTTACCAGATAAGTATTTATATTTCCAAAGTGGTTTTGAGAAGGGAAGCTAAAAAACAGAAGAAAAATGCCAAATCAAGTAAAGGAGTTTAATGACTATCGTTCCAAAATGAACGAAAAGTTACTCGCTGACAACAATAAGATAATTAAAAGAATTTTCAACCTGGACACCAATGCATACGCGGCAGGCGCTCTGGATGTAAAGACTAAGGAACTTTTGGGCCTCGTGGCCTCGGCAGTGCTTCGTTGCGATGATTGCGTAAAATATCATTTGGAAAGTTCATTCAACGAGGGTGCAAGTAAAGACGAAGTAATGGAAACTTTGGGTATTGCAACCCTTGTTGGTGGCACAATTGTAGTACCCCATCTAAGAAGGGCCTATGAATATTGGGAAGAATTGGAAAAACAAGAAGGTTAAATAAACTACAATATCTTTTCCTAAACTAATATAAGGCTTAGTTTTGGGGAATAGCAGAAGGTAATATGAAGCTAAGAGCAGATAATATAATGAAGTCCTACCGAGGGCGACAAGTAGTTAAAGGAATTTCGTTGGAAGTAAACCAAGGTGAGATCGTTGGTTTATTAGGTCCCAATGGTGCTGGAAAAACAACTTCGTTCTATATGATTGTAGGTTTGATCAAACCTAATGGCGGTAATATTTATCTGGATAAAATGGAAATTACGCGCTTTCCCATGTACAAAAGAGCGCAAAATGGTATTGGATATTTGGCACAGGAAGCCTCGGTATTCAGAAAATTGAGCATCGAAAAAAATATTCTTAGTGTACTTCAATTGACCAACTTGAGCAAAAAAGAGCAATTGATGAAGATGGAATCGCTTATTGAGGAATTTGGACTGGGCCATATTCGTAAAAACCGGGGCGATCTTTTATCAGGGGGCGAAAGAAGGAGAACCGAGATCGCAAGGGCCTTGGCCACAGACCCAAAATTTATATTATTGGATGAACCCTTTGCAGGGGTAGACCCCGTTGCCGTTGAGGATATACAAAGAATTGTAGCCCAGCTTAAAAATAAGAATATTGGTATATTGATTACCGATCACAACGTACAGGAAACATTGGCAATTACAGAACGTTCTTATTTGATGTTCGAGGGCGGAATCCTTAAATCTGGGATTCCCGAAGATTTGGCAGCCGATGAAATGGTCCGAAAAGTGTATTTGGGACAGAATTTTGAACTTCGTAAAAAGAAACTGGATTTTTAGTCCCAAGCAGTCCATACTAAGAAATGTTAGACGCCGTGGCAGTACTGAAAGATTAAAAAATAATTGGAATAATAACTGATAGCGAAATAAGGCGAATGCTCCATAAATACGACAATATTTATGGAGCATTCGTCAATGATATCATGAACCCTACCCACAAGACAATAGCGTTGGAAATCCATAACATAAAGCCGTTGGAAATAATTCAGGCCAATATTATATTACAAATAATAGTTGTTGAAGGGATAATTTCAAGGGAATAGTACATTTACACAAATTATTTATAGAAGTAATACTGTAATGGCAAAAACGACCAAGACCCCCGATGAAATGTCTTTCCTGGACCATTTAGAAGAACTAAGAGGGCATTTAATACGATCAACCTTAGCTGTAGTTATTATTGGAGGGATAGCCTTTTTAATGAAAAGTTTTATTTTTGATACAGTTATTTTTGGTCCTATGATGCCCAATTTCCCTACCTATCACGTGTTTTGTGACTTTTCCAAGATGCTAGGTTTTAGTGAGTCCTTTTGCAACACTCAACCCGAATTTACGTTGCAGAGTAGGCAAATGTCCGAACAATTTTCCGCACATATCTGGACTTCCATTTGGGCCGGTTTTATTATTGGATTCCCCTATGTGCTCTATGAACTGTGGAAATTTATTGCTCCAGGTCTTCACGACAATGAGCGTCAGTATGCCCGTGGATTTATCTTTATAGCCTCTTCCCTATTCTTTACGGGGGTGTTGTTCGGATATTACATAGTGGCTCCATTATCTATAAACTTTTTAGGGGGCTATTCTATTAGTGAGTCTGTGATAAGGGAAATAGATCTTCTATCGTATATCTCCACCGTAAAAATTTCAGTAATCTCCTGTGGGTTAATTTTCGAATTACCAATTATAATTTATTTTTTAACCAAATTAGGACTGGTAACCCCCGAAATATTAATTAAATACAGGAAGATGGCCTTGGTATTGGTCCTCATTATTTCTGCAGTAATAACCCCTCCAGATGTTGTCAGTCAGATTATTGTGGCTATCCCTATTTTGATCCTTTATCAAGTGAGTATCTACATCTCCAAGGTTGTATTAAAAAGAGAGGCAAAAAAACAGAAAAAAAATTCCTAATCAAGTTGAGGATTGTAATTACAATCCTTCCAACATGAACAAAAAGCTATTAAACCAAAACAACAAAATTATAGTGCCCGTAATGTGGATTTAAGAACAATACCAATGGACCTAACCAAAGGATTTTGATCCTATTTGATTTACTAAGGAACTAACTATGTAAATAGCAATAATGGCAGGAATAGCCATAAATTTCATGGTGAGGATCAGCACAAAACTTACCACTATGAATATATAACGCAGAGCGTTATCCTTAAAACCCCAATTTTTAAACTTCAAGGCAAAAAGGCCTATACGGGCATTGAGCAGATAGGAACTGAGTAGAGTTGTCCCGATCAAGAACCATTTATTCAGGATAATGGCGTTTAAAAAATCATTGTTATGATAAAGCAATATTAGTGGAAAGGAAAGTATCAGCAAGGCATTGGCCGGAGTTGGAAGTCCCACAAATGAAGAAACTTGATTTTCATCCAGATTAAATTTCGCCAAACGATAGGCCGAAGCCAAGGTGATTAGAAAACCAAAAAAAGGCAGCAAAGGCATATCAAATGCGGCCCACCTCATTGTCTCAGCAGAATCGAGCTGCAATCCTATATTCCAACCACCACTGTATGACATATTTAATAGTTGAAACATCACAATACCAGGCACCAATCCACTGGTGATCATATCGGCCAGGGAATCCAGTTGTAGGCCCAATTCACTTTTTACATCTAAAACACGAGCGGCCAAACCATCAAAAAAATCAAAGAATATACCCAAAAAAACAAAAACCGCAGCCAACTCTAATTTGTTCAAAACAGCAAACACGGTGGCCACGCAACCACAAAAAACATTTAACAAGGTTATAATATTGGGAATATGGCGTTTCATAGTTTTATTTTTAAATCATTGATTACCAAAATCTGCAGATTTCAGCATAGGTAACGTAGTGTAAAAATACCATTTATTAAAAAATGCTGTTAAAATATATCCTGTTTTTTATAATACCCCATACTATGCTGTACAAATCCTTTAAATTATTCGATATTTGCGTTGATACTTTCAAAAAATAGTGGCTCCCAACAGTATATGCGTATAAAGATTCTTTTTTTTACCTTTTTTTTAGGCCTGATTTCCTTTGGCAGGGCACAGTTGAGGGAATTGACCCCTGAAGCTCAAATAAGTGTTTTAACCTGTGGCTCGGGCGGCGACCTATACACCACATTTGGCCATAGTGCCTTTAGAATCCAAGATCCTGCACAAGGAATGGACTGGGTATATAACTATGGGACTTTTAATTTTGACCCTCCTATGTTTTACGTGGAGTTCGCTATGGGCAAATTATATTATTCCCTAAGCAAACAGAACATGCCCAATTTTTTGTACGCCTACGAAATGGAGAACAGATGGGTAAAAGAACAACTTTTACAGCTGACGCCCATACAGAAAAATGAGTTGTTCCAATTTCTGGAAACCAATTATCGCCCTGAAAACAGGGACTATAAATACGATTTCTTTTTTAACAATTGCGCCACAAAAATAGGGGACGTATTGCAAGAAGCCTTGGGCGAAAAATTACTTTTCAACGAAGGTCATTTAGAAAAAAAATACACCTTCAGACAACTGATCCACCAAAACCTAACCACCAATTCCTGGTCCAGTTTCGGCATAGATCTTGCACTGGGAGCAGTAATCGATAAGACGGCCACAGTAAGGGAACATATGTTCTTACCCGTTTATGTAATGCAACAATTGGGCAATACCACCATGGCAGACCATGACCTTGTACTTAGGGAAAGAACCATTTTGGAATCCGTAAAACCGCAGGGAAAGGACTACTTCTTGGCCTCGCCCCTATTTTGGATTTTGGCTTTACTAGTCTTTGTCATGCTTATAACCTATATTGATTACAAAAATCATGTTAGAAGCAGGGTCATAGATTCCATACTATTTTTCGTTACTGGCTCCGCCGGGGTATTACTAGTTTTCCTTTGGTTTTTTACAGACCATACGGCCACAGCCAACAACTTTAATATCTTATGGGTATTCCCCTTAAATTTATTTGTTGGTTTTATAATTCTTAAAAAGAAGAATGCCCCCATGTGGTTGCCCAAATACCTATTATTTCTAATGGGACTATTAGGCTTGACCCTTATTTTGGGAATATTTAAAATACAGGTGTTCTCCTTGCTAGCCATACCACTTTGGATTATGCTGGGCGTAAGGTATCTTTTTTTATGGAAGTATTTCCAGCAACAAAACAGTTTAAAATAAAATCTTAAATGAACCTACTTACCGTAGAAAACATATCCAAATCATTTGGCGAGTTATCACTTTTTTCAAATATATCTTTTGGCATCAATAAAGACCAAAAGATTGCACTTATAGCAAAAAATGGAAGTGGAAAAACTTCCATCCTAAATATACTATCTGGTAAAGATGCTTCCGATACTGGCCAAATAAATAGCCGAAAAGGTATTCGGATTTCATTTTTGGAACAAGAACCTGATTTAGACCCCCTCTTGACGATTGAGGAAACTATTTTCGCCTCTGACAACGAGGTGCTAAAGGTTATTCAAAACTACGAACACGCTCTTCATAATCCTGAGGATGAAAATGCCTACCAAAAGGCATTTGAAGCCATGGAACGTTATGATGCATGGGATTTTGAAACGCAATACAAACAGATCCTGTTCAAATTAAAACTGGAAGATCTTGATGTAAAGGTAGGCCTGCTCTCTGGAGGGCAAAAAAAGCGATTGGCCCTGGCAAACGCCCTAATCAACAGGCCAGACCTGCTTATTTTAGATGAACCTACCAACCATTTGGACCTGGAAATGATAGAATGGCTGGAACAGTATTTTGCCAAGGAAAACATGACCCTGTTTATGGTTACCCATGATCGCTACTTCCTGGAACGTGTCTGTAATGAAATCATAGAGCTGGACAATGGACTATTGTACTCCTATAAGGGCAATTATTCCTATTATTTGGAGAAAAGGGAGGCTCGTATAGAGCAGGAAGTTGTAGAACAGCATAAATCCAAGATTTTATTTAAGAAAGAATTGGATTGGATGCGAAGGCAACCTAAAGCGAGAACCACAAAATCCAAGTCGAGAATAGACGATTTTCATACCATTAAGGAAAAAGCCAGTCAACGGCGAAAAGAACATGAGGTTCAGTTGGAAATTAATATGGAACGCATGGGAAGCAAAATTGTAGAGCTCCATAAAATATCCAAATCCTTCCCCAATAAGCCTATTCTGGATAAATTTGAATATAATTTCCTCAAGGGCGAGCGTATAGGCATTATTGGAAAAAATGGCACCGGAAAATCTACCTTTTTAAATATATTGAGTGGTGTTGATCAGCCGGACAGTGGCAAAGTGATTATAGGGGAAACCATAAAGTTTGGTTATTACACCCAAAATGGCATTACCATTAAAGAAGGTCAAAAAGTTATAGATGTCATTCGCGAATTCGGGGATTACATTCCCCTTATGAAGGGAAAACAAATTTCTGCCCAACAATTATTGGAGCGTTTTCTGTTCGACCGCAAAAAGCAGTACGATTTTGTGGAGAAATTAAGCGGCGGGGAGCGTAAGCGCTTATATCTATGTACCGTATTGATCCAAAATCCTAACTTTCTGATCTTGGATGAACCTACAAACGATTTGGATATTGTTACCTTAAACGTTTTGGAAAGTTTTCTACTCGATTTTCCTGGCTGTCTTTTGGTGGTTTCCCATGACCGTTATTTTATGGATAAGATAGTGGACCACCTTTTTGTTTTTAGGGGGAATGCCGAAATTGAGGACTTTCCAGGCAACTATTCAGATTTCAGAACCTATGAGGATAGTAATGTACAGGAAAACAAGGCCACCAGAGAAAAAGCTGTCGAAGTAAAAAATTCCAAAAACACCTGGAAAGCGGAAGAAACAGAAAAAAAACTTTCCTTTTTGGAACAAAAGGAATATAAAGATTTAGAAAGGGAAATTCAAAAACTGGAATCCAAAAAGGAGGAAATCCAGCATAAATTTACGGACAGCACACTGTCCGGCGATGAAATTTCCAAATTATCCATTAAGTTAAAGGAAATTACGGACTCAATAGAAGAAAAAACGGAACGATGGTTCGAACTTTCAACCTCCATGGGCTAATAGTTCTTAAAAAGTAGAGCATAAAATGTTTTATCGCCTTTTCTCATTTTTAAAATTTTTGATAGCATCCAGCAACCAACACGGGGTGCATTCCCCATTTGTGTACCAATATGTTACAAAGTGCCTTTATGCGGCCCCAAATTTTAAAAATAGTAAGTCCCAAAACATTTTATTAAAAACAATAGCCTATTTCAAAATAGTCCATGTGCAATTGTCCACTCATAATAGCTCCTTAGCCAAGGAAATAACTGAAAACTTAGCGGGAGTAACCATCACTGATTCCTCCAGTGAATTAATATTTATAGATAAATTGGACAATGATACCATTGATCAATTTATTGTAAACAACGCCAACATTACCAATGACACCATTGTTTATTTAGATAAAATACATAAAACAAAGGGTATTGATAATTTATGGGGAGATATAAAGGAATTGGAACAGGTAAGGGTAACCATAGACCTATTCTATGGCGGATTGGTATTTTTCCGAGGTGAACAAGTAAAGGAACATTTTAAGATTCGGATATAAACCCTTATTTTTAATGGTCATAAAGGAATTCCAAAAATTTGAACAATGGACTACATCATTTACATAGTACTTGCCGTTCTTGGAGTTATTTTCTTGGTGGTCCAAGGATTTACCAGACGAAAATCCAGGGATAGGAAATCTAGAAAATTCATGGAGGATCACAAGAGTGGGAAAAGGAGCAATCCAAAAGACAGAACTTAATAACCTTTCGCATTTGTTCCCAATAAGCCTTCTTTTTAACCGCATTTGACCTTTAGCCTATGCATTGGAAAAAAGTGACTCATAAAAATTAAAATTTCCTCAAATTAACATATTCAACCCATATGAAAATATATACCAAAACAGGTGATGACGGAACAACTGCTCTTTTTGGAGGTACCAGGGTACCCAAGCATCATATCCGAATAGAAAGTTACGGTACTTTGGACGAACTAAATTCCTGGATCGGTTTGATCAGGGACCAAGATATAGAAGATTCGTCCAAGAAGATATTGATAAAAATACAGGAGAAATTGTTTACCATAGGAGCTCTACTGGCCATTGACCCTAAGAAGGAAAAACTTAAAAGTGGCAAAGACCGATTGAATATTCCAAAAATTGGCCATGAGGATTTAAATCTATTGGAGCAGGAAATAGACAAAATGGAATTGAATTTGCCGCCCATGACCCATTTCATATTGCCGGGCGGGCATACAACCGTGTCATATTGTCATATCGCGAGAACCATTTGTCGTAGGACGGAGCGCTTGGTCACTCAATTAAACGAATTTGAAACTGTGGACTCCACCTTATTGTCCTATTTAAACAGACTTTCCGATTTCCTCTTTGTATTGGCACGAAAATTGTCCTATGATACACAAGCTGAGGAAATAAGGTGGATTCCGGAGAAGAAGGACTAATAAATTCGTTAATTCTTCGTTATCAAATTATTAAAGCGATAAAATTCGAGATTAAATAAATGAATTTTATGCAAAAAAACTTGGCAGTCTCAGTTTAAAAATTACTTTTGCAAAATATTAAAATTAAATAATTACGATGTATTGGACATTAGAATTAGCATCCTAT
>TARA_R110000868_G_scaffold11732_2_pt1 | contig 24210 bp, 17 predicted proteins | sample TARA_R110000868 | Tara Oceans TARA_R110000868 (sample SAMEA4397489) | marine metagenome | biome: Polar Biome; feature: [SRF] surface water layer (ENVO:00010504); material: water (ENVO:00002006), including particulate matter (ENVO:01000060) such as... | depth 5 m | reverse complement strand
ATCAAATCCGGTAACCCGCTCGATCGGCGCTTCCAGATGATAGAAGCAGCGTTCCTGCACCAGCGCCGAAAGCTCGGCGCCAAAGCCGCTGGTCCGCGTTGCTTCGTGCACAATCATGCAGCGCCCGGTCTTCTTCACCGACTTCTCAATCGTTTCTATGTCTACCGGTACCAAAGTGCGCAGATCAATGACCTCGGCGTTTATGCCATGTTCTTCGACCACCGCCTTGGCGACATGGACCATCGTGCCGTAAGCGAGAACGGTCACCGCATCGCCTTCGCGCACGATCTTGGCCTTGCCAAGCGGCACGGTATAATGGCCCTCGGGCACTTCGGCCTCGGCAAATTTGGACCATGGCAAGACCGGATTGTCATAATAGCCGGTAAACGGGCCATTGTAGATCCGCTTCGGCTCCAGAAAGAGCACCGGGTCATTATCCTCGATCGAAGCGATCAGCAGCCCCTTGGCGTCATATGGCGTGGACGGAATCACCGTTTTCAAACCCGAAACATGGGTGAACATGGCTTCGGGTGACTGGCTGTGCGTCTGCCCGCCAAAAATACCGCCGCCGACTGGCGACCGGACGGTCATGGGTGCGGTAAACTCGCCTGCCGAACGATAGCGCAGCCGCGCCGCTTCCGAGATCAGCTGATCCATGCCCGGATAGATATAATCGGCGAACTGGATTTCCGGCACCGGCCGCAAGCCATATGCGCACATGCCCACCGCGGCGCCGATAATGCCGCATTCAGATATCGGCGTATCGAAGCAGCGCGTCTTGCCAAACTTCTCCTGAAGACCGGCGGTCGCGCGGAAAACACCGCCGAAATAGCCGACATCCTCGCCCATGATCACGACATTTTCGTCGCGCTGCATCATCGTTTCGAGGCCGCTGTTGATAGCCTCTATCATGTTCATGACGGCCATTTGATTTCCCGTTCCTTGTTCGCTTGCGCCGCCTGTTCCTTGAGATGCCAGGGCATTTCTTCAAACACGTCCTGAAACATGGTTTCAAACGGCTGGTGCAGGCCATGGCCCAATATGCCGTTTTTGGCGGCTTCAGTGACCGCTGCCTTGACCGCTTCGAGACATTCCGCGTCCAGTTGCTCCTGCTGCTCGACGCTCCATACTCCGCGCTGGATCAGATGCTTGTTGAGCCGCATGATCGGATCACCGAGCGGCCACTCCTCACGCTCCTGCGCGCTGCGATAGGCGGTCGGATCATCCGACGTGCTATGGGCTTCGGCGCGATAGGTGAAATGTTCGATCAGGGTCGGGCCCTGATTGGTCCGCGCCCTCTCTGCGGCCCATCGAGTCGCGGCATAGACAGCCAGCGGATCATTGCCATCGACGCGCAACGCGGCAATGCCATAGCCAGCCCCGCGTGCGGCAAAGGTGGTCCGCTCGGCACCGGCAAATCCGGAAAAGGACGAGATCGCCCACTGGTTGTTGACCACATTCATGATCACCGGCGCATTATAGACCGCGGCAAATGTCATGGCCGCATGAAAATCGCCCTCGGCGGTCGACCCTTCGCCGCACCATACGGCGGCAATCCGGCTATCACCCTTGCTGGCGCTGGCCATTGCCCAGCCTACCGCCTGTGGATATTGGGTAGTCAAATTACCCGATACGGTGAAAAAATTCAGCTCCCGGGAACTGTACATGATCGGCAGCTGACGCCCCTTGAGCTTATCCGCCTTGTTCGAGAAAATCTGATTGACCATCTCGATCATCGGATAGCCGCGGACGAACAAAATCCCTTGCTGGCGATAGCTGGGAAAACACATGTCGTCCGCATGCAATGCCATGGCAGCGGCAACCGATGTCGCCTCCTCGCCCGTCGATTTCATGTAAAAGCTGGTTTTTCCTTGTCGCTGCTGCCGATGCAGCCGGTCATCAAAAGTGCGCAACTGAACCATCGTGCGGAGCATCTTGAGCAGTGTTTCATCGTCCAGCTTGGGATCCCATGGACCAAGGGCCTTGTCGTCATCATCCAGCACCCGGATCATGTCATAGACCATATCCCGCATATCTTTCGGAGCGGTATGGATATCGGGTCGTGCCTGCGCACCGGCTTGCGGGATTTCCAGATCGCTATAATCAACCATATCACCCGGCCGGAATTTCGGTTCGGGTATGTGCAGGGTCAGCGGCGGCAAATTGCTTTTGGTTTTTTCGTCAGCCATCGGGCCTCTCCAGCAAGAATCGCGCAATTGTTGCGCTGCAATATTCGTTCAACTGCCTGTTACAATATTACAGAAACCAAACTAGGTCAATCTCCCTGCCCTTTTTCTGATTCAAACCGCGACCGGCGCAGAAATATGCGATTGCGGATGATAATCCTGCACCTCGAAATCGCCAATATCGTAATCAAACACCGACTCCGGTTTTCGCAGAATCTTCAGTTTCGGGGCACCCGATGGTTTTCGTGCAAGCTGCTCTTCCACCAGATCAGCATGATTGAGATAAAGATGCACATCGCCGCCGTTCCAGACCAGTTCCCCGGGTTCCAGGTCACATTGCTGCGCGATCATCCGGATCAGCAACGCAGCCGAAAAGACATTGAACGCAAAGCCCAGTCCTAGGTCGCAACTGCGTTGATAGAGCAGCCCCGACAGTTTGCCGCCAGAAACATAGAACTGATACGTCTTGTGGCACGGCGGCAAAGCCATCTGGTCCAGCTCAGCGACATTCCATCCGGTAAAAATATGACGCCGGGAACCGGGGTTTTTCCTGATTCCCTCGATCAGCGCGGCGATCTGGTTGATGCCTTTTTCCTCGCGGCGGAAAAGCCCCTCACCTGCAGGTGTGTATCGTGGCCAGTCGACCCATTGCTTGCCATAGACCGGGCCAAGATCCCCCCACCGCAAAGCAAATGCCTCATCGTCAATAATCCGCTGTTCGAATATATCCCGGTCGATATCTTCACCGGTTTCCTTGCGATATTTGTCGAGCGGCCAGTCGGTCCAGATATGCACTTTCTGCTTCACCAACTCGCGGATATTAGTATCGCCGGTGAGGAACCAGAGCATTTCCCGCGTCGCCGTTTTCCAGAAAACACGTTTGGTCGTCAGCAGAGGGACAGCATCCTCGGCCAGATCAAACCGCATGGTAACGCCGAAAACAGCCCGCGTTCCGACACCGGTGCGGTCGATGCGTTCATCCCCGCGCGTCCAGATCTGCCGCATGAGGTCGAGATATTGCTGCTCGTAATGTTGTCCGGGAATCAAGCGATCAATCTCCAATTTCATCATCGACGATGCTAGACCTGTCGGTCGATATGCTCAACCGGCCTGTTCTATTCTGGGTCTTATTTCCGCTGGCCTGGTGCAAGCCTGACCCACTGCACCGCCGACCAATGACTTGAACCGCAATTCCCTCTGTCATATAAGCTGCCCAGCACATCCTTTGCGCGTGAAAATGCAAATGGATCGGGAAGTAGCTCAGTCTGGTAGAGTACTGCGTTCGGGACGCAGGGGCCGGAGGTTCGAATCCTCTCTTCCCGACCAATGATTTTCCGACATGACATCCTTATGCGTCGCACCTTCGTCGACACGAGACAATCAGGTTGGCCGCTGTCCCTGGCTGACATCTGCCCACTCAGCGTCTGTGGAGAAACTCGAGCACAATATCGGGCACAAATCTGCCAAAAAACAGAAAAATGAACCCTTGAATCGACGTTAACCTTATCTTGAACATCGGCCTGTAGTGCATAAATTTATGAACACGCGCGTTTTGATAGTCGATGATCGACCAACGAACCTGAGGATCTATGCCCAGTTTGTGACGTTGATGGGGGAAAAATATTCCGCCGTCACCTATGCAGATCCTGTCGAGGCATTGGATTGGCTGCGAGAAAACAAAGCGGATCTGATGGTCGTCGACTATCGAATGCCCCAGATGAACGGTGCGGAATTCATCCGGAAAGTCCGGATGATGCCCGGCGCCAACGAGATTCCTGCCATTGTCATCACCGCTCACCAGGACCGAGAATGTCGCCTGGCCGCTCTTGATGCAGGCGCCACCGACTTCCTGCAAAGCCCGGTCTCCCATGTCGAATTCTGCAGTCGCGCGCTGTCGCTGCTGACCCAAAGCAACAAAGCCGTGACCCTGCGCAGGCGCGCATCGGAAATTGGCCGCAAGCATGCAGCGTCGGATTCAACGAAGTCCACCGAAGGCACATCGGGCAAAAGCATGCTTGAGCAAATTATCGACACAATTCCGATCATGATCAATGCGACAGATCGTTCGGGGAAATGCCTGTTTACAAATGCCTATCAGTCTGCCTTGTTTGACAAGGATCCGGATGAAATGGTGGGCACGGATTTTGCCGATAATTTCGATCCTACTCTGGCAGCCAACACCCGCCGGCGGGATGCTCTGGTGCTGAAATCAAGCCTGGCCATTCCGCATTATGAAGAGAAAATCACCAGCGACGGCGTCGATCTGATTTTCCACTGCAACAAATCGCCACTGCTCAATCACAAGGGCGAAACGATTGGCGTTCTGACAACTGCGGTTGATATCACTGCCCGCAAATTTGCCGAAGAACATAGAACGCACCTGGCATTGCATGACATGCTGACCGGCCTTCCCAATCGAGTGTTGCTTGCCGAGAATGTCAAATCCACCATCGAAAATTGCAAGAAAGCGAACAGCGAAGCCGCTCTCCTGTTGCTCGATCTGGATCGCTTCAAGATCATCAATGATACCCGCGGTCATCATAGTGGTGACGCGCTGCTGCGCGAAGTTGCAGAACGCATTTCCAAGGTTATCGGTCCGGAGGATTTTGCCGCGCGCATCGGCGGTGACGAGTTTGCCGTCATTTTGAGCAAATTTGAGAATATCGATTCGATCAATTCGCGCTGCACCAAAATTCTGAAGGCGATAAACGAACCCTATGCGATTTCCGGTGTGGGCCAGATTATCAGTGCTTCGATCGGTGTAAGCCTGATCCCGAGCGATGGCGATGAATATGAAGAAGTTCTGCGTATGGCAGACCTTGCCATGTATGATGCCAAGGCCAATGGCCGAAACTGTCACCGGTTTTTTTCGGAAGACATGAACGAAATTGCCCAGGCCGACGCCGCACTCGAAAACGAATTGCGCGACGCCTTCAATGACCATCAGTTTGCGCTCGAATATCAGCCAATTGTCGACGCCAAGACTCTCGAATATGTCGGTCTGGAGGCCCTGATCAGATGGGATCATCCGCGCCGGGGACGCTTGCTGCCGATCCAGTTCATCCGGGTTGCCGATGAAAGCGGACTTATGGATATTCTCGGCAACTGGGTCATCGGCGAAGTGTGCCGCGAAATTAAGTCCTACGCAGACCAGGGCATTGATCTACCGCGCGTTGCAATCAACGTTTCTCCGCGACAATTTCAGAATCAGAATATCTGCGATGAACTGCTGGCCAATATCGAAGCCAATGGCATCGACCCATCAAAGATCACCATCGAGATCACCGAAGAATTGCTGATCGACAATAATGAAGAAGTCAGAGCGACGCTTCAGCGCATCCGCAGCCATGGCGTTGGCATCTCGATCGACGATTTCGGCACTGGCTATTCCTCCCTGCAATATCTGAGAGACCTGCCGGCCAATTGTCTCAAAATAGATCGTACCTTCATTTCGCGCATCGAACATAGCGCGGCAGACCGCGCAATCATCGGGACCATCGCCCACCTGGCGCATTCGCTGGACATGCGCGTGGTTGCCGAAGGGGTTGAAAATGATGCCCAGCTGGATTTGCTGCGCGTTTCGGGATGCGACGAAATTCAGGGATTCAAGATCGCGCGGCCGCAACGGGCCGAAGATCTAGGCAAGCTGTTCCACGGTCGGAAAGATGATCCACCCAGTCGCGCAGCAGAAGGTTAGTCACATTGTTCTTCAGAGCATCGAGGACTGCTGCCAAGTCGCATAACCACCATGGGCATAAGAAACATGGCATGGACGGCCGGGCGCGTGATCGTGAACATGAAATGATCAAGAACCGGATCATCCTGATCATCCTCGCATGGTCGTCTTTCGCTATTCTGAACGCCGCGCCCGGATTGATTATCGGATTCGGCGTCTATTTCTTTGTCAGTATTGCCGTCGCCATCGCCTATCGCCTGCACCCCAAACCTTCCGGTTTCCGGCGCTTCATCGGGCTTTGCATAGACTTTGGTGCAGCTGCCTTTCTCTTCCGGATCGGTGGCGAAAGCTTTGCCGCCGTTTATCCTGCCTTATTATGGGTCATTCTCGGCAACGGCTTTCGGTTTGGCGTAAACTGGCTATATCTGGCCTCGGCGATGGCGGCCATCGTGTTTGGATGGACCATCTATACCGTAGACTATTGGCGCAACAGTCCGTCGCTATCGATCGGCCTGCTGGTCGGGTTGGTCGTGATACCGGCATATTGTTCGACGCTGATCACCAAAATTTCGCAAGCCAAGGAAGAAGCGGAGGCCGCGAACAAGGCCAAGAGTCTGTTTCTTGCCAGCATCAGCCATGAATTGCGCACCCCGCTGAATGCCATCATCGGCTATGGTACCCACCTGCTCGACATGAAGCTGCCCGAAAAGCAGCATCAGATGGTCGCTACAAGCGTATCCGCAGGTCGCCATTTGCTGCATCTGATCAATCAGCTGCTGAATTTTGCCCATTCGGAATCTCGCGATGAACTGCCCGAACCGAAAACATTTTCACCGGTAAACCTCCTTTCCGAGGTTCGCGATATCATGCAGATTGCTGCCGACGAGAAGGATCTTAAAATCGTCCTTCAGGCAGAGCCAGGCAGCGATCAGCTCGTTGCCGGCCAACTCGATTACATCCGCAATATTCTGCTAAACCTTGTCAGCAATGCCGTAAAATTCACCGAAACCGGATCGATCACGCTGAGATGCGGATTCGGTTCGACAAATGATCTTGAACGGATGTGGGTTTCGGTCACCGACACTGGTGCAGGCATTGCGGACGATGCGCAAAAGAAAATCTTTGACGTGTTCCAGCAGGCCAACGACAAAATTGCGAGTGAATTTGGCGGGACCGGTTTGGGTTTGGCCATTTGTCGACAATTGGCCAGCCAGATGGGTGGCCATATTTCAGTGGACAGCAAGCTCGGTGCAGGCAGCACATTCACCTTGTCGTTCCCTGCTGAACTTATCGAAACAGAAGCAACCATCGCGGATGACAATAGCGTCAGAATCCTGTCCCTGACGCGCAACGTCAATCCCCCGGTCATTTGCAATGATGACAATCAGCCCATCAAGATCGACCATATTCAATGTCATCCATCCGATGACATTGGAAAAATCCTCGATCACCGCAAGCTCGAATATTATGACATCGCCTTGCTGGATGAGGCCATCGCTAGCGATCATGACGATCAGTCGCCCTTATGGTCTGCCTTCCGGACAGCCAAACTGCCTCCTGTCCTGCTGGCCGAAGGCAAAGCGAAAAACCTGAAGGATCTTCAATTGCGGGCGGCCTTTGCTACTTTGCTGCCGGCGGGATCCGACTTCAGCGCGATTCGCAGCGCGGTTCAGATCGGCTGTTCATTCGTTGGTTCGGGTGCACGACAACCATCCGAAACCAACGACAATGACCAACCATCCGAAATTATACCGGTCCGCGTACTGATCGCCGATGACAATCGGACCAACCAGATGGTGATTGAAACAATATTATCCAATGCCGGTCACGAGGTCACAGTTGTAGCTGATGGAGAAAAAGCGCTCGAAGAGCTGGAGCAAGGGTCGTTTGACATCGTTTTTCTGGACGTGAACATGCCGATCATGGGCGGCATCGAATGCTGCAAATTATGGCGTCAGATCGAAGGACCGAGGAAGCATGTTCCGGTGATCGGATTGACCGCCGATTCAACTGCTGACACCGAGAAAAAATGTCTCGACGCCGGTATGGATCTGCGCATCACCAAGCCGATTGAGGCAACCGAATTGCTCGCTGTTATTGCTTCACAGACAGCGAATAAAACGAGCCGGACAGAAAATAAAATCGCCCCTGACCCGTTGGGAGTGGTCACCAATTTCGATAGCCGCATTCGCGAACCCGAGACCCCAGCCGTCGATCCGACGCAACTGGATTATCTTCTCTCGATCGGTGATGAAGCGTTCGTGCAATCCATTATCGACGCTTATCTGGAGGATGCCAGCGAGATTCTGGTCGCCTTCAAGAAATCGATCGATGACGATTCTATCGAAGATTTCCGTTTCCATGCCCACGCATTCAAGAGCGGCGCCACAAATGTCGGTGCAAATCTGCTGGTTGAAACATGTTCAAAGCTCGAGGTGATTTCCGAACCGGACTTCAACGATCGGCGGTTTGAATATCTGGCAAAGATAGAACGGCAAGTTAGCGAAATTCGCCTGTGCCTCGAAGCCATTACTGCGGCCAATCAGGCCCATCTCGCTGCCGAAAAAGTCGCGCTAATCTGAACCGGTATCAGACGGCCCGTAGAGACCGCTGAATGCGGCGATCCTGCGCAGTTGCCAACCGTTCCATTTTCCGGACATCTGCGTCTTCCAGATAAAGAGCAGTCTCCGCCCATGTATCGGTAATTTCCAGCAACTCTTCCAGATGGACCGGATTGGCAATCTTGCGGGCACGATAAACCGCGCGTTCGGCGTGGAAGCGCTTGCGATTGACCTTGCTATATTCGATGATGGCGGCTTCGCCCATTCCATCCTCTGCCAATATGTCGACGACACCCATGTCGTATAATTCGGCTGCAGAATATAATTTGCCCTCAAGAATGAACCGCTCGGTTTCCTTGCGGCCAAGGCGCTGCCGCAAAAAGCTGTAAGCGCCCATACCGGGAAAGAGGTTAAACAATATTTCCGGCAATCCCATTCGTGCGCTTTTTTCGGCAACCAATATGTCAAACGCCAGAGCATGTTCAAATCCACCGCCCAATGCATCGCCCTGAACGAGCGCCATCGTAATGATCGGTGCACCGAAGGCCGTGCTATTCTCATATTGCATGTGAACGCAGGTGCGCGCGTATTTTTTCAGGGATCCAAGATCGCGGCGCCGGATGCAATCGGCAAAATGTTTCAAATCGCCGCCAAGATTATAAATGCCGGGCGTGTGTGAAGCTGCAACAAAATAGCGTAACGGATCCGCGGCCTTTGAGCCTTCCCGTGCATAGGTTGAGTGTATCCAGTCCTGCACCTGCTGGATCTCGTCACCCAGTTCATAGGTATAGCTCGGCCGGGACTTCTGGTTCATGTAACACCAGAATATTTCGTCCGAACGATCAAATCGCAGATCGATCTCGCGAAATTGTTTGGAAAAAATATCGGGTTCCGAAATGACCCGTTCATGGACCAGCATATCATCCGCACCGATCGGCAAATTCCGATCCAACTCGTTGGCAGCGCGACTACGAAAGTCCATATATTACTCCATGTCTGGCAAAGGTGTCAGGCGTTACTCGACCTAACAAATTCCAGTGCCTACCGTGTAAAATTTTATGATATGCCCCATTTCAATGCAAGTAAAACCGAGAAGAATTTGTAACTTGCTAAATTGATTCAGAAATTTGCTTATCTTTGAGTCGTTTGAGTCAAAATAATTCGGGCAAAATGGTTAATAACTTCCAATATATGGCAAAATTTCGTTCACCCGCTATTTCATTCCGGCGTTCAATTCCGATGCTCGGAGGTCCCGAACCAGCAGTATTTTCAGCCTGCGTCGGACTCAGCGCCGGCGGATTGATTGACCAGACCGCGGAACACACGTGCTGCTGAACGGTTGCCCTTGGTCACCTCAAAAACATCCTCGGCGATTGGCATCGCAACGCCATATTTCTTAGCCAGAGCGATGACTGTCGGGGCACTTTTCACCCCTTCAGCAACCATGTGCATTTCTTCGATGATGTCATCAATCAGGCGCCCCTTGCCGAGTTCGACCCCGACATGGCGGTTGCGGCTCAGCGGACTGGTGCAGGTAGCGATCATGTCTCCCATGCCGGTCAGCCCTGCGAAAGTTTCGGGCTTGCCGCCCATGGCGACGCCGAGGCGCGTGATTTCAGCGAGCCCTCTGGTGATCAACGCCGATCGGGTGTTGTCTCCAGCCCCCAGACCATCACCCATGCCAACGGCGATGGCGATGATATTCTTGAGCACGCCACCCAGTTCGCAACCGAGCAGATCGGTATTGGTATAAACACGGAACAGGCCCGAGTGGAAAAGCTGCTGCAACTGCTTGACGATAATCTCGTCTTCCATCGAGATCACACTGGCAGCGGCTTGGCCCGCCATGATTTCGCGCGCCAGATTGGGACCCGTTAACACGCCGACCGGATGGCCCGGCAGGACTTCTTCAATCACTTCGGTCATCCGTTTGCTGGTCGCCAGTTCCAGGCCCTTGGTAAGGCTGATGATCGGAACCCACGGCCGCAAATGTTGTTTCGCTTCTTCCAATACGCTGCGAAAATTGCTGGAAGGTATTCCCATCACCAACACGTCAGCGCCAGACACGGCCTCACCGATTTCGGAGGTTGCGGTCAGAGCTTCGGGCAATTTTATGTCGGGCAAATATTTGCTGTTACAATGATTGTCGTTGATGTCGCGGACCGTTTCCTCATCCCGCGCCCAGAGCTTTATCGGCGCATTGCGCGAAACCAAAGACGCCACCGTGGTTCCCCACGATCCGCCGCCTAGCAATCCAACTTTCAATTCCATAAATACCCTCAATCGATGACTTCTCTAGCGGGAGTGCATCCTGTTCAAACTGAAGGGAATTTCAGTATTTTGCAAGGAACTCGAGATGCTTTGCAGCGGTGGCCTTCGGATTCTCAATCATCGGAACATGTCCGACATCCTCAAAAATCACTGATTCAGCGTTAGGAATGCCATCTTCAAGCACATCGACACAACTGACATCGATCAACTGGTCATGCCGGCCCCAGATGATCAGCGTCGGCGCCTTCACCTGACCGAGTTGGTCATTCAGCGGTTTCACTGTTCCGTCTTCCACCAATGTCCAGAAAATCTTGTCGAGCAAATCCCGATGCGCGGCAAAATCTTCATAGAAAATTTTCCGGAATTGCCCGGGCACCTTCATTGGCTTGTGGGCGACAAACGCGAGCATCCGCTTGACGTCATCGGCGCTGTGAATCTCCAGCGGGTTCTTGCCCGCCTGGGCCTCTTTCTGTAATTCGCTTTCCTCGGCTCCAACAACGCCTGCATTGTTGAACAAGGTCATCGAGAGCAACCGGTCCGGATAATCCAGCGCAAAACGCAGCGCAACAAAACCGCCCATGCTGTTGCCGCCAATATGGCATTTCTCGATGCCCATCGCATCCAGGAAATCGCGGACAAGTCTTGCCTGCGTAATCATATCATAATCACGGCCTATGTCCCGGATATTGTCTCCGAATCCGGGCAAGTCCGGTGCAATCAGCCGATATTTCTCGACCATTTCCGGCGCATACATTGCCCAATTATCCTTGTCGCCACCAAAGCCATGCAGCAGCAGCAAGGGCTCTCCATTGGACGGGCCCCCTTCGAGATAGGGCCAGACCAGATCGCCCACTTTGATCGACTTTTCCGTCAGCTTGCCTTTTCGCCGCAAGGCGTTGCGCAAGAAGCTGAACAACGATCGAGGAAAGAGCACATAAACCGCAATGAATGACACCACCAGGATGCCCAAAACGGTCAGAAAAATTTCGAATGCTTCCAAGTTACACTCCTCTCGTCGCGAGTTGTTTGTCCAACCAGTCCGTCATATCGTTCAAGACTTTATCTTTTTCCGGTTCATTGAATATCTCGTGAAACAATTCGGGATAGATGATGAGTGTCTTGTCACTCGAGGATATCTTACTATCCAGAAATTTAGAGCCTTCAGCAGCAGCTAGGCTGTCCTTTTCCCCATGAAGCATAAGTATCGGCAGCGAAATCTGTCCGGCGTTTTGCTGAATTTTCGTCATGTTGTTCAGCATTTCTGCAGCCAGCCGCGCTCCCATTTTCCCATTGTAAACAAGTGGGTCAGCAAGATAATCAGCGACCACTTGAGGATCACGACTGACACCATTCGGATCCAGTTCGAGTACACCCAATTTGGGGAAAAAGCGGGACAAGAAGCCACTGATGGCCTTTAAAAATGCAGAGGGTTCCTCCGCAGCCTTTATCGCCGGGCCCGACAGGACACAGGCAGCAAATCTGGACTGGTTGGACAATAGGTAGGTAGCGCTGATCAATCCTCCCATACTATGGCCGACAAGCATGAGGGGAAGCTCCGGGAAATCCTGCCTGGCGCAAGCGACCAGCTGGTCAACACCATCGTGAAACACTGAAAAATCCGGCACATATCCCGGCGTGCCATCCGATTGACCGTGACCCCAATGGTCGACGGCAAAGACCGCATAGCCCTTGCCTACGCAATGCTCGGCAAAATATTGATAGCGCCCGGCATGTTCCGCATAGCCGTGCACGAGCAGAATTATCGCCTTTGGATGATCGTCAGGGAGCCATTTTTGCAAATGCAATTTCGCTCCAGCCGCCTTGGATCCATTCGGCAGAGTCAGCGTCCCGTCTTCATGTTTCAAGCGATCTTCCTTTTCGTCACCAGTTCATGATCGTGCGCGAGTTCATTTTCATATTCAAACAAAATGCGGTCCAGCGTCTGGCTGATCTTGGTCTGGGTGCGCACCATCTCGATTTTCGGCCAGGCCGTACGCTCGCCCAGCCGGATCAGTTCGGCAATATCCTCGACCGGCAAGTTGCTCAGTATCTTGGCAGGTCCCCAGAACATCGTCGGACGGATGATATTGATATCGCCGGTATAATCCTGATTGATCACCGACAGCGCCATATTGGCCATGCTGTTCAAACGCGGAAAATAGGATAGCGGCTTCTGCATGATTTCGACATTGGCGTTCAGCCAGGCTTTCATTGTCGCCGTCGTCGCATTGCGGATCGAAGAAAGCGGATTGCGAGTCTGACTGAAATCAGTAGCAAACGGGGTGATCAGCGGATTGGCCTGACTGACGATATGATGATTGACGCCATAGAGCCTGGCCAGCCGTTTGACTGGCAAATCATGGGTTACCGAGCCGTCAACCCATTTGCGGTTTGGCAAATAGGGCACGCGCTCACCACGATGGTCTTTGGCTGCCAAGGTCACCGGCGGATAAATGCCAGGGACGGCACAGGAGGCCAAGACCGCTTCCCGAATGAAGACGTTGGGAGAGGCGATCGCATTCAACAAGCGAGATGTCTGATGCTTTTCTGCCGGCGCAATCGATACGTTGAGATGGCGGCCGGTCAGTTCGTACGCTTCCTGAAAAGTGAGATCCGGGAGCAAATCCGTCAACCGCTGCCGAATTTCGTCCGCCCGCATCTGCCTCGGCCCGCCTAGCAAGCCACCGTGACCGTCAGCTTCGTGATCCGAACCGATTACCAAATTCTCGGGTTTGAAAAAGGGCGGGATATCATCATCGGCATGTGTGCTGATCAAGGCACCGACCACCGAACCGCCACTGGATCCGGACATGATATGGGGTAGCAAACCTTGTTCCCAAAGCGCCTTCGCAACCCCGACATGAAAATAGAGATAGGCGCCGGAGCCGCTCATCAGAAAAGCGGATCGACCGTAGCAATGTTGTGCCCGACGGAAAAAATCCAGCTTTTCCTCAAACGGAATGTCGGTCACTTTTTCGCTCGCCAGATATTCCAGCGAATTGGCGATCGCGTCGACATAATCCTGGATTAGCTGCTTGGTGCCGAATTTCGCTTTTTGATAGAGCCGCGCATGGCCCATGCCATCCATATTGCCGTGGATGCCTTCATTCAGAGCGTAGAGAAGCCCCGCATTATCCTGAGATTTCCAGAGCTTGGAGAGGCGTTTCAGGCGGCGGCGGATGGAATTATGGTCGAAATGCTTACTTTCATCCGATTCCTTCCATATGTCGACTCCGGTGGATTTGTCGTGCGCTTTCGCAGCTTTCGACCATTCGGAATAGCTCTTGGCCTGGGCCATGGCTTTTTCCATTTTCAAAGTCGTGTTCAGAATCATACTCGGCTCACTCTTTCACCAAAATTACAATTGGTAGCATTCACCGCCCGGGAATCGGACCGCGTGCAATCTATCCGCTCCTTATTTCACTTTCGGCTTGTTCTCGCCGTTGGCTTTTGATGCAGTCGCTCTGGGCTTTTTGGTAACCCGTCTGTACATTACCGAACCGTCTTTGGGCGTTTCCGGTTTTTTTGATACCGCTGCCAGTTTTTTGGTCCGGCCTGCTTCAACACTTGGCGTGGCATCCCGCAGTTCGTCAAATGCTCTTTGCAGGCATTCGCGAAAAAACTCAACATCGGGCATCATTTTGCGGTCGGAGATGATGCTGAAAGAAATGGTACCGTTATAGCTTGGCGTGGCAATGAACAGGCCCATGCCATGGGCCAGCGGCGCCAGTCCATATTGATGCGTCAGCTTCGCGCCATTCATATAAAGTTGAATCTGCGGGCCGGGGACGTTTGAAACCATCAAATTGCTCATTTTCGGAGCAAATCGTTCATCGGTCAGTATGCGCGCCACTCCCGCCATGGTTACGCCGGGAATATGCTTGGTCAAATCGGTCATGATCCGTGCACTGAGTCCGGACTTTGCCGCCTTGGTTTCGCGGGTCGTGTCCTTGATCGCCGCAAGCCGTTCGACCGGATCGGCAATATTTGACCAGATTTTAATCGTCATCGCAGAAATATTATTGCCGGGATTGGCTTCATCGCCCGACCGGCTGCGCGCATTCACGGGAGCCACCGCGACAAGCGATTCCTTGGGAAGTTCCTTGTGCTTGGTCAGATAGTGGCGCAGCGCACCGCTGCAGATCGCGAGCACAACGTCATTGATGGTCGCATCACTGACCTTGAGGCGCATTTTCTTCAACTCTTCGAGATCAAATGTCACTGCGTCGAACATTTTATTGGGCGTAACCGGACCGTTGAACCGGGTTTGCGGAACACCGGTATCGGTCTTCTCGTCACCGCCTTGCAGGCTTTTTTGCGCCGTAGAAAGCAGGGCGGGCGTGAATTTCAGCAGCGCCTGCGTCAATTTCACTGGTGAAGTGATTGTGCTGTTGACCGCACGGCTCAATATCTCGGAGATGGTTGGCAGGGCATTGGCCGCTGACTTGCCTTCCGGCAGCGGAATTGCAGGCGTGCCTTCAATATCCTTGTCGGAGATGGCTGCAAAGAAATGAGCCCCGGAAACGCCATCGATCGTACTATGATGAATTCGCGTCAAAATGGCATAGCTGCCTTTTGCATAGCCGGGAATATTGTCGAGGCCTTCGACTACATACATGTCCCAGAGCGGCCGGGTCATATCCAGCGGCTTGCTGTGATGCCGCGCTACGTGAATGCAAAATTGCCGCCAGTCCGCAGGCTCGGGCAAGCGACCATGCGAAATATGCGCTTCGAGATCAAAATGCTCGTCTTCGACCCAATAGGGATGATCAATATCCAGCGGCAGACGGTATAATTTGCGTTTGAACATTGGCGAGACATCCATGCGCTTGCGCATATGTTCGATGATGTCCTTGAATCTGACCTTCCCGCCCGGAGCTGTCGACGGGTCATAGATATAGACGGCCATTACATGGGTGAGATTGGTAGCAGACTGAATATAGAGAAACTGGGCGTCCTGTGCACTTAACTGGCTTATATTGCTCGGCTCGGTCATCAACCATGTCCTTTCGACAGCGCGATCATTCAAATATCTTGTCGGCTAGCGCAAGCACTTCGAGCCGGGACTTTTCCATCCGTCGCGACAGCGCTCTGAACTTTCGCAATAATGCTTTGCGTTCGGCGATTGTTTCGAGCGTGGTCTCACCGGTCAGGCCCAAGCCTGCAGCCATTCTGAAGCCATTTTCGAACAGGATTTTGCCGATCGATGCCTCGCTGGTGATCCGGCGGAGCAAATAGGCCTGCCGACCCTCTTTCAGCGCCGTTTCCACACAACTTTTCTTGTCGATCGCATCGCCGGGCTCCAGCCGCGACAGGATTTCGAGAACAACGGTATAAGCTTCCACAAATGGCAGGAACACGGCATGCCCGATCAGTGGCTGAAAACGGTTGGTGAGACTGATCAGCTTGACTCCCCCCTCATCCAGCTTGGCCTTCCAATCCGGATCAGCCCGCTGCAATTCTGCTTTCAGATTCTCGCGATATTGCTGTTTCTCGGGGTAGAAAAATTCGAACTTGAACAGATCGCGCAGGCGATCTGTTTCTTCCCAGAACACGTCTGCTGTCTTTCGGTCGCTGACTTCCCGTGCCTTCAGGATCGACAGCTCGATAATCGCCTTATCGAGAAAGTGATGGATAATCGTGTTGCGATAATAGCTCGCGATCGGATGCTGGTCCGGCTCGATCGCGTAAACCAGCGTCGAACCCTTGTCATAGCGCACAAGCAGCCCGTTATTGACAAGAGTCTCGACAACCCGCTGAACACCCTCAAGATTCTGGTCCGTCAGATCTTCGCTCATGCGGATGTCACGTTCCCGGGCCCAGCCGACCAGGAAGTTTATCACCGCGCGCAGTTCATTTTCGGTCATCGCCCGCGGGGCAGTGCCGAGCAGGCAAAGGCACATGAGCGAGGTCAGGGTCAGCGGTGTCGCCCGATTGGCTTGCACGGCAACCTCGAAAGCCATTTTGGACAAGGCCAGCCGGTCATTCGGATTGGGCGCCTTCTTGACGATCACCGGTTCGCCGAAATCCACATAGACCTTGCCCATCGGTTCGCGCAGACTGCGCAGATAGCCGATGAACCAGCTCAGCGATTCCGGCTTCTTGATCCGCCCGGTTTGCTCGCTGGCATATTCTTCTACATCCCGGATCAGATCAAAGCTGGTTACCACGGGAATGATATGGACGTCTTCGATATCGTTGCTGTGCGCGCTGTCCATGACATATTTGAGCAGGCCATAACGCGGCGGCATCAGCTTGCCGAGCCGCGAACGCGTGCCCTCGAATGCCCAGGTCATCGGAAAACGTTTTTCCAGCAGATAGCTGACATAATAACGCAAAACGAGCTTGTAGACGGGATTATTCTCGAAGCTTCGGCGAATGAAAATGGTGCCGGCACGGCGCAGCATGAACCCCAGACCGAAAAAGTCGAGGTTGATGCCACCGAACAGATGGATCAGCGGCAAGTCGTTCTGATAGGCCAGATCGGTGGCGGTTACGCCGTCGATATAGGTTTTATGGGTGAACAGCAGCAGCGTCGGATGTTCCCGCATGGTCTTGCGCAACCGGGTCAGCTCCTTGCGATCAAACACCACATCGTCTTCATAGCCCTGCGACAGCATGAACCGGTCGAGCTTCGCCTTCATATCGATGAACAGAGGACTCGGCCTGGCGATCAGTTCCTTCATATATTTTGCCGCCTGCTCGTAGAGCGCAACTTCGCTTTGCCCCATTTCGCCGGAAAGCTGAGTCATCGCGGCGCGGAACCGAGCATCGCTGCGCAAGCCATCGGCGACATGCCGCGGCACCTTGTAGCGGCGGCCTCGCAATCCTCGTTCGGCTATATCCAGCACCAGTCCGGCCTGCCGAACCACGAAAGCGGCAAATTCGGTATTGTCGGTCTGGTCGTAATCCTTGCTGAGCTCGGCAAAGTTCTGCTCGAGTTCGCTGATTGTAGCCGGTTGACCGGTCAGGCAATGGGCCCGGCGTTTGTCGCGCAAGAGGATCGACCGGGCGCGAAAGCTGCCCGGATTTCGCGGATCACCGAAAATGACATGCCGCATTTTCACCGCTCGGCTCTTTTCGAAATTGGGGATACGCCAGGCAATGCGAACCGGCACGACCAGGGTATCCGGATTATCCTTCAGTTTTTCCGCCAACGGACCAAGGCGGATTTTCGCCCGTTCATCGGAAATGGGCAGACTCACCCAATTCAGTTTGCCGCCGGGCCCGCCCTCGGCAATCGATGTGTGGAGCCAATCGATCAGATACCGCCGCTCGACGCCATTGCGCGCGTCGATCACAAATAGCTTCGGGCCCTGTGCCAGCAGCGCTCCTGAATTTGCTATCTGCGTTGCTTCGTCCATCCCGACTCCTTGATTTCAGCCTATTCCGCCGCTTCTATCTTTGGCGTCTCAGCGGCTGCGGCTTTCCTTGCCGAGGTAGATCGATTCGTGGCAGGCTTTGCAACGGCTTTTTTTGCTACTGATTTTTTGGCGGCCGTTTTCCGAACAGCTGGCTTTTTTCGTGCCGCTGCCTTTTTTGTGGCCGGTTTTTTCGCTGCGGGGGCGGACTTTATGCTTCGCTTCGTCGCGGTTGTCTTTTTCGCAGCCGGCTGTTCCTCGTTAACCAGCGCTTCGAGCGCATCCTCTTCGCCCGCCTGCCCCAGCGCCTCGAGGAACATGCCGCGCACCTCGGCAACATGTTCGTTCATCGTCCGGGTCGACCATTTGCTGGTATCCACAGCAGGCAGCACATCAACTCTGACCTTGGCAGGACGCATCAGGAATTCATTTTTCGGAGCAACATCTCCAGCGTTGTGAATGACGATCGGTACCATCGGAACACCGGCCTGGATCGCCATATGAAAGGCACCCTTTTTGAATGGCCCCAGTTTCGGAGACAGGGTTCGTGTTCCCTCCGGCGCGATAACAATCGATTTGCCGTCGATCTTGACCGCGTCGATCAGCGGCGCCATCGCCTTGATTGCGCTGCCGGCGTTGGCTCGGTCGATGAACACCGTTCCAGCCAATTCCATCAGCTTGCCAATCACTGGCGTGTCGCGGACCTCTTTCTTGGCCACCCCGCCCATGTCCCGACGGATCAGCTTGGCCAGGATCATCACATCAGCCTTGCTCTGATGGTTGAAGACGAAAATACAGGGCCGCGACGTCCACAGGTTTTCTTCGCCGGTCACTTCCAGTTCGCAACCGGTAAGCGCGGTCGCGATATCGCCGAACAGTCCGGTTGAAAAATTCATTGCCTCGCGCTGCGATCCGGTCAGCGCCCAGATCGGCAGCGACGCAATTGCCGAACCGATCAGCGACCCGGTCGCATAAATTGTCCGGATATAATCAACCGGCTTGCCCTGCCCGCGGCTTTCATATTTCTCCAGCGGCCAATCATTTTCCCGCGCCACTTCGCGCAATTTCGTGTTCGGGTTGAGCGGTCGCGGCTTGCCGACCCGTTCCAGCAATTCGATATCGTCGTAGCTGTCCGAATAAAAATAGCTCTGGTCGAGATCCAGGCCGTAATCCGCAGCGAGATTTTCTGCGGCAATCACCTTGCCTTCGCCAAAGCACAGGGGCCGGATGATATTGCCGGTAAATTCGCCATTCTCGACTTCATATTGCGAACAGAGCACATGCTCGATATCGAGATCGCGCGCGGTCGGCTCGATCTGGTAGATGGTGGCAGAGGACACGATGGCGATCGTATGGCCCTTGGCGCGATGCGCCTCGATCAGCGCCCTTGCCTCGGGGTACACCTTGCGCGCGATATATTTTTCGTAAAGTTCTTCGCCGAATTCGAAATAGCTCTCTTCGGTGACACCCTTCATGAATTTGGCTGCGCCCGTCATCAGTCCCGAAAAACCCATATTACCGGTGCTGTACTGCGCCATCACGTTGATCGTTTCGACGACTTCTTCAGCGGTCATTTCCCGCCGCTTGATTTTCTCCCACAACATTGCGGTGGCCGAATATCCAGCGATGATCGTGCCGTCGAAATCGAACAATGCGGCGATATGCGCACCTTCCGGAGCGTCCAGCACGTCCTGCAAATGAGATTGATATTCAGCGGTTTTTTTCTTGGTCATCCAGATGTCCTTTGCCCCATAGCTATCGTGCCAAAAAACCGCGGCATTTCCCAGCTATTATTGGCGAAAGGGTCGATTCATCTGGCGATCGACAGCGAAAATCCCGCCATCGTTCGATGCTGGCCGCCGATCGAGGGTTTTTGGTTGAAGAAACTGGATGCCAAGGGACCTATCAAACAACGAAAGACGCGCCGGAAAAGGTCCGACGCGTCTCTCGCTAGAAATGGTGGAGCGAATGGAGATTACGCAACCAGGTCGCCGGCACCATATCCATCAGCTGATTATTGGGCGGATTCATTTTCCGAAGCCTGGCTTTGCGCTTTTGCTGCCTTTTTGAGCTCACCCTTGCTCATTGCCGTGACCAGAACATCGCCTGATCCCGCGAAATTGGCAGCGGGCAATTCTGCCGGCCGGTTGCCCGCTTCGACAATCACCGATTTTACAACGCCGGCACCCGTTGACCGGACCGACTGAACCTGTCCGATCATACGACCTTTGGCATCCTGGATCGGCATGCCTGGCGCAATCGCGAACATACCACCGGCATTTGCGGCCGCGCTGCCTGAAGCGGCGAGCTGACCGAGGTCACCCATTGCCATGGCGCTACCATTGCCAGCAGCGCTTCCGCCAAACGAACCGACACCCGATGCACTGCTAGCGGCACTGGATGCCACGCCACCTACAGTCGATCTTGCCCGTCCTGCGGTATTGCGCGCGGCACCGATTACTTGACCGGACGTGGAACGAACCGCATCGGTGCCGATCAGATTTGCACTGGCGCTGCCGTTGGCAGAGCTTGAAGCGGAACCATCAATCGAGCTGGTAACCACATTGCTCGGCAGGTCGGCGGTACCAATCAGCGAACCATTGGCGCTGGAACTACTCTCTGCATCGGTGGCGACGCTTCCCGACCGCGTGTCAACATGACGGTCAATACGGGTGGAGCTGGCTACATCGCCGTTGCCTGTAATCGTGCCAGTCGTCCGGCCGATCGGGTCCGAACCCAGGGTGCCGCCAAGCGTGCCGCCCAATCCACCACCAAGTCCGCCGCTGCCGCCGAGCAATTGTGCCGACGCCGGTACGGCTGTGAACAATGCGATCGTGAGTGTGCTTGCTATAAGATTCTTCATGGTCTTTCTCCTTGCAGGACGATGATATTTTCGTCGTCTGCAAGGAGAACGAGCGGGCTGTTCCTTTTAATCCGTGAATCGCGAAATTTTTTTCAAACAAATCAGCGAAGCCCGCATTGGCCGCAGACCAGGCCATTGCCATAGATTTTGTCCGGGCCCTTTTTGCCAAGGTCCTTTGCCTCACGGATCAAGCCGTTTACCGCCGCCTCTATCTGGCTGATATTTGCCGTTGGGTAATAAGACAATAGGCGTGCGGCGACGAGCGGCGCCGCAAAGGACGTGCCGCGCAGCCCCACCAGCTTGCCATCCGGTGAAGCGCCCTTGATACCAGCTCCCGGAGCAGCGAAATCAACCGGGGTTGCAATTCCTGCTTCTGGCAGCGCGCGCTCGCGCAAATCGACGCCGGTCACGCCTATCACGCCTTTATAGGCAGCGGGATAACGCGGCGGCGCAGCCGGTCCATCATTGCCCACCGCGGCCACAATCAATATTCCTTTCTGCTGGGCGGCTTTGATGGCCCGACCCAGCAAGCCGTTGTCCGGGCCGACCAGGCTGATCGCAACAATCGGAACATTCCGTTGAGCCATCCAGCCCAAGGCCCGAGCGATAGCCGTTGCGTTGCCGCCAGCCGGATCGCTGCCATATATATCTGCTGCCAAAAGACCGCGCGTATCCGGATTGAGACTTCCGGAGATCAAAGATGCAATGGCCGTGCCGTGGCTGCTGGCCACCGGTGCGCCTTTGGCAAAACCGCGCTGCTCAACCGGCATGGTAATCGCGCGATGTCGGGCGACGCCGCCATCGATCAATCCCATGGCGCCGGACCGCACCTTGCTATTTACCAATAATGCAGCATTTGTCGCCGGCGGTGTCGTGCCACTGGTAAAATAGATGTTATCCGCACTAACCTCTGCCTCGCGGGCCAGATTCTGTAGCTGTTTTTGTTCAGACTTGAGCGATTTGTCCGGGCGCGTTGCGAATTTCACATAGTTGAGATCCAGCCCCTCTATTTCGGTGCGCTCCAATATTTGAAAACCTTCTTTCTGCGCCCGTTCCAGGGATGCCCCGGATATACCGGTCACAATCAGCACACCGCGAACGGCTGGATCACCATTGCGGTCACGCTCGACATAATCGCGATTATCGCGGACAAACTGGTTCAGGCGGTCAATCCTGAGACGGTTCAACACTGACCTAAGCTCAGATCGACTCAATCGCTCCAGAACGCGGACATTCACCATCCCACTGACGGGGTCGATCAAAGAATCGGATATGTCACCAAGCGCAGGATCAGGAAGCTGGAGAGCAGGACCTACCGTCGGCAACGTCAACTGCGGAAAGGCAGCCGCGGGCAGGAGCATATACAATAAGGCGACAACCCATTTGACTGTGGTTTTCATATTTGCTTCCTTATCCACGCATTGCGACCTGGCAATCCCAAGATGATTGCATTTATTTCGCATTCATGGATTAAACGAGCCAGACCCGTCGTTTCATCCATAGACAATGAATAAAGGATATCCGCGCTGAATGGCCTTTGAACAGGATCTGCTGGAATTGCTCCCGCGATTGCGGCGTTTTGCTCGCAGCCTGACGCGCAATATCGATGATGCAGATGACCTGTGTCAGATGGCCCTCGAACGTGCCCTGAACAAGCGCGATCAGTGGCAGGCAGGAACGAGACTGGATAGCTGGATGTATAGAATTACCCGTAATATTTGGATCGATACGGTGCGCGCTGCGGGCCGCCGCGAACATGTCGCCAATGATGATGACGCGATGGCTAATGTCGCGGGCGACGATCACCGGCGGATGGAAAGCCGGATGGAACTCAATGATGTCGACCGTGCGATGGACCGCCTGCCGATCGAGCAACGCGAAGCCGTTTCTCTCGTCCTGGTGGAAGGCTTTGCCTACAAGGAAGCCGCGGCCTTGCTTGACATCCCGATCGGGACCCTGACCTCGCGCCTGGTGCGTGGCCGTGAAGCCCTGCAACGCGAACTCGGAGAAGCGGCATGACCTTTGATGATGAGATGATCATGGCCTATGTCGACGGTGAATGCGACGCGGTTACCATCAAGCGCATCGAGAAGGCGATGGAGGCGGATGCCGCCTTGGCCGAGCAGGTGAGCAAGGCGCGCGCGTTGCGGGACAAATTGGCGGCTTTTTATGCGCCAGTGGCCGAAGAAGCCGTTCCCGACCGGTTGACCGCGATGCTGACTTCGGCTGCAACAGCCAATGTCGATCACAGCTTCACGGCGCGGAAAGCCGATCAGATCCATGCGAAGCGACAAGGCCGTGGCTTCGGCATTGTCCAATGGGGTGCGATGGCGGCGACCTTGGCGTTAGGCATCGCTGTTGGTCAATATGGACTTGGCAGTGGATCCGACTCCCCCTTTGCACAACAGGGTGGCGCGCTGATCGCCAGCGGCACTCTGGAACACGCGCTCGACAAGCAGCTCGCTTCGGCTCAACCCGATGACAGTGACTATCGCATCGGCCTGACCTTCCGTGCGAAGGCCGGCAATATCTGCCGCAGTTTTACCGGCGAGGCCGTCTCCGGCATCGGCTGCCGCGAAGGCGAAAATTGGAAGATGGTCAATACCCTCCCCGGCGGCGCGCAAGGCGACTATCGGCAGGCTTCGAGCAGCGCGCTCAATGCCATCGCTGCGGAGATGATGACTGACGCACCGGTCGATGCGGATACCGAGCGCACATTGCGGGACAGCGGTTGGGATTGAGCCGGAAGACCGGGATCGATCGATACAGCGGATACAAAAAAGGCGGGAGAAAATCCCGCCTTTTTCGTTTCATTACCGAGAGACTAGTTGCCGACGGTTACCCGGCCAACAACATAGTGGCGCTCGCGCATTTCCTTGACATAATCCTTGTCGGCATCGACCAGCTCATGCTCATATTCTGCCCACGCATCGCGCTTGTCTTCTGCATCGGTTGCGCGGCGCAGGTCGCTTTTCAATTCCTTGTCGGCTTCGAGCACATCGGCGAGATAATTATACCAGAACTTGTTGTAGACCCCGGAGATTGGTTCGGACCGCACCACGGCATGGCTATCCTTGCCGGCATGGGCAAGAACCGGGGAAGTGGTTGCGGCCGCAAGAGCCAAGCCTAGAACCAGTGATATGTTACGCATTGCACGTCTCCTTTTTGGGTTGCTGACAAAAGAACGACGCAGCCCCGGTTTTTCATCCGCAAGCAATGACATTTTTCCCGTGCTACGGTTCGCGTGCGCAGGATCAGATGCTACAGGACAGGATCGCCCTGCCCTGTAGTT
>TARA_R110000868_G_scaffold68390_9_pt1 | contig 24229 bp, 15 predicted proteins | sample TARA_R110000868 | Tara Oceans TARA_R110000868 (sample SAMEA4397489) | marine metagenome | biome: Polar Biome; feature: [SRF] surface water layer (ENVO:00010504); material: water (ENVO:00002006), including particulate matter (ENVO:01000060) such as... | depth 5 m | reverse complement strand
TCATTGACAAAAAAACCATCACGCATTTCAAGATTTTCACGAACTGAAACTCCTAAAATTTTAGCAGCAGCATTCGCTTCACTATCTCTAATCTCTGCAGAACCTCGAGTCCCTAATTCTCCTCGAGTCAAATCAATAATCCCAACTGTTTTTCCTAAGGAAATTTCTTTTAATATCGTTCCTGCACAACCCAATTCAACATCATCAGGATGTGCCCCAAAAGCTAATATATCTAGTTTCATTTTTTTTATGTTTAACGTTTCTTTTGTTACAAGTTTAAAATTTCCCATAAACCCTTTTAATTTCTAACCAAGACTTTCTTCATCGTCATTGATTTATTGATGCTTTCACTCCACTCCTTTTCAGGCACACTATCTTTTGTGATACCGCAACCCATATACAAATAAGCCCTAGCCACTATCTTCTTTGAATCCACTTCTACTTGCATGCATCGCAAATTAACAAATAAATCTGTGCTTCCTGAATCATTAGCCAAACTGCAATTCAATTCCCCCAAATATCCTGTATAAAAATCCCTATCATAGTTTTCATTTTCCAAAATAAAGGCTTTTGCTTTTTCTTTGGGCAAACCACAAACAGCTGGTGTAGGATGCAATAAACAAACTACTTGTTCCAAACTAAAATCAGCATTCAATACACCTGAAATATCTGTTTTTATATGCCAGATGCTTCCCGCTTTTATGCTATATGGTTTTGAAACTACAACTTCTGTAGCCACATTTTCGAGTTTATTAACGATATAATCGGTCACAATTTGTTGCTCTTCCTTTTCTTTATTCTCCCATACAATCTCAGCTAAACCAATATCTTTCTGAGTACCTGCCAAAGCAATAGTCTCAAAACTATTTTTATTGGCTTTCAATAATTGTTCGGGTGTAGCACCAAGCCACATACCTACCTTTGGATGATAAAAACAATACACAAAAGTAGATGGATACAAATGCACTAAATTTGCGAAAACAGTTTCAAATTGAAAACCGTCTAGTTCCAGAGTCTCTTTTCGAGACAAGACCACTTTTTTAAATTCATCCTTTTCTATGGCTTGGATTCCTTTGCGTACTAACTCTTCAAAGTTACTCTTAGCCAATTCCTCAAAACTACTTTCTAGATTCCATGCAACAATTGCCTTTTTTTTCTCCCAAACAGCACTTTCACTCTTGGACTGGTTTTCAGGAATTAAATAGTTTTGATTGCCATCAAAAGAAGCAAAAACAAATCCCTTTTCGTTAAAATCATGGAGTTCATGCAAAATATCATTTTGCTGAAAAAGCCCAATTACAGTATCTGAATTGGGTTTGCAATATAGTACAAAAGGTAGTTTTTGTGTGAATTGACGCTTGGCTTTATCTAAAATTAATTCCATTATTTACCTTCAATTTTTCTTTTTGGTAAAATCATATTTGTCAATTTACAAAGCGAAATCAAATTGTCACTTTCATCCGTAATGCGTATTTCCCAAAGATGAATGCTACGTCCTTTATGAACTATTTTTGCAGTCGCCGTTACCATTCCGTCTCGTTTTGCTTTCAAATGATTGGCGGAAATTTCTATTCCACGTACTTCGCTTACCTCAGCATTTACATACAACATCGAAGCTGCACTTCCCACACTTTCTGCCAATGCTACCGAAGCTCCTCCGTGCAACAATCCCATTGGTTGATGTACTGTTGGGTTCACTGGCATTGTAGCCACCAAAAAATCAACCCCAGCATCAGTAAACTTAATATTTAGAGTACGCATCAAAGTGTTTTCGGAAATTTGATTGCAATAATTTAGGATTTTATCTTTATCGAAGGTCATATTCATAGCTTTAAAATGTAAAATTAAATAAAAGATGAGTCATAAAATAACAAATGCCGTTGTTATTCTAAATTCAAATTTGACAAACCCATACCATTCAAATAAGATTTTCCCTATTTTTACAAAAATTAATCACAATGCGTCCCATCCATTTTTTGTTTTTTATTGGAATACTAATCTCCATTTGTTCCTGTCGATCCGATTTTGAGACGGTTCTAAGTACAGGAGATTTAGCATTTTCAAAAGACACTATTTATCTGGATACTGTTTTTACAAACATTGGTTCTAGCACCTACCGTTTAAAAGTATACAACACTAGCAAAAACGATATTAACATTCCCAGCATACAGCTAGGCAAAGGACTTAACTCAAAATATCGCATGACCGTAGATGGAATGCAAGGAACTAATGGAAAGTTGTTTTCTAATGTGACTCTTTTGGCCAAAGACAGTTTGTATATTTTCATTGAAACAACTGCAGCAATTACAGATGCAAACCCAACTGATTTTTTGTATACTGATCAGATTCAATTCGATAGTGGAGAAAATGCACAAAAAGTAGAACTCGTTACGTTAATCCAAGATGCAGTTTTTCTATATCCCAAACGTCTTGCTGATGGAACTACCGAAACACTTCCTATTAATAATCAACAAATCGAAGGTTTTTATCTCGATGAAAATGATCCTATAAACGGAAATGAATTGATTTTCACTAATAAAAAACCTTATGTTGTTTATGGATATGCTGCAGTTCCTACTGGAAAAACAGCCACTTTTAATGCAGGAAGCAGGGTTTATTTTCATGCTAATTCTGGTTTGATAGTAACCAACAATGCTTCTATTACTATTACCGGAAAAAAATCAATTACATCCAATTTAGAAAACGAAGTAATCTTTGAAGGTGACCGATTAGAACCTCAATATGCTGATGTACCTGGACAGTGGGGTACTATTTGGCTTAGTAATGGAAGTACAAATAATCTCATTAATCATTTAACTATCAAAAATGCGACAATAGGATTATTGATTCAAAACAATGATGAAACTACAGTTTCTATCAAGAACACCCAGATTTATGACTCCTCTACTTATGGTATTCTGGCACAAACTGGAAAAATAGTAGGCAAAAATATAGTCATCAACTCAGCTGGATTAGCTAGTTTGGGCTGCTCTTACGGTGGCGATTATCAATTTACACACTGCACTTTTAATAACAATTGGAACAGTTCGTCACAAGTGGCACTATCCATAGACAATTCTATTTCGGGTGCGGTTCCATCAACTAAAGATCTAACACAAGCTACATTTAACAATTGTATTATATATGGTTCTTATACCAATGAAATTGCGATTAATAAAAGCGGTACAGGCACATTTGAGTATCAATTTAATAATTGTTTATTAAAATTTGACAATACAACTACTAATCCAAATTACCAATTTGCAACCGATCCCCTACATTACAATGGAGTTCTCTTGAATCAAAATCCAAAGTTTTTCAATGTTAACCTTAACAAACTCAATATTGACGATACGTCTGGCGCTTTCGCAAAAGGGAGTTCGGTCTATTTAATTCCATTGGATATTTTAGGAAATACTAGAACTACTCCCCCAGATATGGGTGCTTATCAAAGTATGCCTTTTCCTAAATAAGACATTATTAACAAATTGGGACTAAAAAAAGAGACTGTAAATTCAAATCGTAAAAAGTAAAAAAGTAAAGAAAAAAGGGTGAATTCTTTGTCCTTTTTTAAATGTACCATTTTGTCAAAATACTTTGTATTTCACATTTGCTCTTACTACTTTTTTAAACTAAATTTGCACCGTAATACAACAAACTACACAACAATGATCCATTTCTTTGAAAACCAAAGCAAAACTGTTTTTGCAGTACAGACGCAAAACGAAATTTCGGCTCAAGACATTTCAAAATTAAACTGGCTTTTTGCCAATTCAAATAAAATAGAAAAATCCGTATTGACGGATTTTTTTGTTGGTCCACGCGCCACTATGATTACGCCTTGGAGCACTAATGCTGTGGAAATCACTCAGAATATGGGGGTTTCTGGAATCATTAGAATCGAAGAATTTCATCCTGCAACGGCAGATTTTTCTGATTTTGACCCTATGCTTTCGCAAAAATATACCGAGTTAAATCAAGCTATTTTTACGATCAATATCGAGCCAGAAGCTATTTTGGACATTGATGATATTGCGGCTTACAACCAATCAGAAGGTTTGGCTTTAAGTCCAGAAGAAGTAGAATACTTGGATAATCTAGCCATTAAAATTGGTAGAAAATTAACGGATTCAGAAGTTTTTGCCTTCTCACAAGCCAATTCAGAGCACTGTCGTCATAAAATTTTCAACGGAACTTTTGTAATTGATGGTGTAGAAATGCCTTCTTCTTTATTCAAATTAATCAAGAAAACATCTCAAGAAAACCCGAACGATATCGTTTCGGCATACAAAGATAATGTGGCTTTTGTAAAAGGACCACGTGTACAACAGTTTGCGCCAAAAAGCGCTGACAAACCTGATTTCTATGAACTAAAAGACTTTGATTCGGTTATTTCATTAAAAGCAGAAACGCACAATTTCCCAACTACAGTAGAGCCTTTCAATGGAGCAGCAACTGGTGCAGGAGGAGAAATTCGGGACCGTTTAGCAGGTGGACAAGGTTCGTTGCCATTAGCAGGAACTGCCGTTTACATGACTTCGTATTCTCGTTTAGAAGAAAACAGACCTTGGGAAAACGCCATGACCGAAAGAAAATGGTTGTACCAAACCCCAATGGACATCTTGATCAAAGCATCTAACGGAGCTTCTGATTTTGGAAACAAATTCGGACAACCGTTAATCACAGGTTCTATCCTTACTTTTGAACACGAAGAAGACGCCCGTAAATTAGGTTTCGATAAAGTAATTATGCAAGCGGGTGGAATTGGTTACGGAAAACTGGATCAAGCCATAAAGAAAAAACCACAACCAGGAGACAAAATCGTTATCCTAGGGGGCGAAAATTATAGAATTGGAATGGGTGGAGCAGCAGTTTCTTCTGCTGACACTGGTGCTTTTAGTTCAGGAATTGAATTGAATGCCATCCAACGTTCGAATCCAGAAATGCAAAAACGTGCTGCTAATGCCATTCGTGGATTAGTAGAAAGCGATAACAACCCAATCGTTTCTATTCACGATCACGGAGCTGGTGGACACTTAAACTGCCTTTCGGAATTAGTGGAAGAAACTGGAGGATTAATTGATTTAGACAAATTACCTGTAGGTGACCCTACCCTTTCGGCAAAAGAAATCATTGGTAATGAGTCTCAAGAAAGAATGGGATTAGTTATTGGTCAAAAAGACATTGACATCTTACAACGAATTGCAGACAGAGAGCGTTCTCCAATGTACCAAGTAGGTGATGTAACAGGTGATCATCGTTTTACTTTCGAATCAAAAACTACTGGTGCTAAACCTATGGATTATGCTTTGGAAGACTTCTTTGGTAGTTCCCCAAAAGTAGTGATGACCGATAAAAAAATCGATAGAAACTATACTGATTTAGATTACAACATAAAAAATATCTCTACCTATTTAGAGCAAGTATTGCAATTAGAAGCAGTAGCTTGTAAAGACTGGTTGACTAATAAGGTAGACCGTTGTGTAGGTGGAAAAGTAGCCAAACAACAAACTGCTGGACCGTTGCAATTGCCATTGAATAACTGTGGTGTAATGGCCTTAGATTATCAAGGAATAGAAGGAGTTGCAACTTCAATTGGACATTCGCCCGTTGCAGCATTGATCGATCCTGTTGCAGGAAGTAGAACAGCGATTGCTGAGGCATTGTCTAACATTGTTTGGGCGCCAATTAAAGATGGTTTGGATGGAATTTCCCTTTCGGCTAACTGGATGTGGGCATGTAAAAATGAAGGCGAAGATGCTCGTTTGTATGCGGCGGTAGAAAGTTGTTCCAAATTTGCAATCGAATTGGGAATCAATATTCCAACCGGAAAAGATTCACTTTCAATGAAACAACGTTATCCAAACGAAGAAGTAATTGCACCAGGAACGGTAATTATTTCGGCAGGTGGAAATTGTACTGATGTTAGAAAAGTAGTAGAACCTGTTTTACAAAAAGACGGTGGTTCTATTTATTATATCAATTTGTCGCAAGACGAATTCAAATTAGGCGGTTCATCGTTTGCACAAACGTTGAATACTATTGGAAAAGATGCACCAACGATTAAAGATGCTGCTTTTTTCAAAAATGCATTCAATACGATGCAAGAATTAATTCTTGACAATCAAATCTTGGCTGGACATGATATAGGCAGTGGTGGTTTGATCACTACTTTATTAGAAATGTGTTTTGCTGATGTGAATTTGGGTGCTAAAATTGATTTCTCTGTTTTCGAAGAAAAAGACATTATCAAATACCTTTTTGCGGAAAATATCGGTCTTGTGTTCCAAGCCAAAGACGATGCTACTTTAGAAAATAAATTAAAGGCAAACGGAGTTAGTTTCTATAAACTAGGAACCGTTACAACTGATGAAACATTAGACTTTGGTCCTTGTGGATTAAGCATTCCAAAATACAGAGACATTTGGTTCAAAACTTCATTTTTATTAGACCAAAAACAATCAAAGAACGGAACGGCTCAAGCTCGTTTTGATAATTATAAAAATCAAGCGTTACAGTTTACTTTCCCTGCTCATTTTACAGGAAAGAAACCCGTAATCGACAATTCAAAACCACGTCCAAAAGCGGCTATTATCCGTGAAAAAGGAAGTAACTCAGAGCGTGAGGTGGCAAATGCCATGTATTTAGCCGGTTTTGATGTAAAAGACGTTCACATGACCGATTTGATTTCGGGACGTGAAACTCTAGAAGACATTCAGTTTATTGGAGCTGTGGGTGGTTTCTCTAACTCGGATGTTTTAGGATCAGCCAAAGGTTGGGCGGGAGCGTTTTTATACAATGAAAAAGCAAATACCGCTTTGAAAAATTTCTTCAAGAGAGAAGACACATTATCAGTTGGAATTTGCAACGGTTGCCAATTGTTCATGGAATTAGAAGTAATTAATCCAGAGCACGAAGTGCATGGAAAAATGCTTCACAATGAAAGCCATAAACACGAAAGTATCTTTACATCAGTAACGGTGCAAGAAAACAAATCAGTGATGTTGTCTACCCTTTCTGGAGCAACATTAGGAGTTTGGGTTTCACATGGTGAAGGAAAATTCAACTTGCCATTAGCCGAAGACCAATACCAAATCGTGGGTAAATACGGTTACGAAGGATATCCAGCGAATCCTAATGGATCTGATTACAACACCGCTATGTTGTGTGATACTACAGGTCGTCACTTAGTAATGATGCCTCATATCGAACGTTCTAACTTTCAATGGAACTGGGCGAATTACCCTGCAGGTAGAAATGATGAAGTTTCTCCTTGGCATGAAGCTTTTGTCAATGCGAGATTGTGGATTGAGAAAAAATAATTTTTTTATTTAATATATAGAAAGCGTTTCTGAAAAGGAGCGCTTTTTTTATGCATTCCTAAAAAAAATTAAGAATCATTTAACATTTGTTTTTTTTTTACTAAATTAGTAAAATCAACATGTTTAACTTAACGGTGATGCCTAAAGAGACGAACAAACTAAAAATAGTCTGGGAAAAAGGAAATAAAACTGCTATAGAAAGTACCATAATTCCTGAAATAAACTTTAATAAAATCATCAGTACTCTAGTAAGCTTAGGCCCTTTTTACTTTTATGTAGTGGATTTTTATGACCGATCATTATCCCATGTTAGTCCATCTATTAAAGATATTCATGGTTTTGACCCTAAGACAGTGACTTTTGATGATGTTATAAATAGCATACATCCTGATGATATGGATTTTGTTGCCAAAGCAGAAGAAAAAAATTTGGACTTTCTATATAACATTATCGGAAAAGATAATGTAGTTAATTATAAATCCAATTATTCCTTTCGAAGCAGAATGAAAAATGGCAAGTATGCTATGCTCAATCATCAAGCTATAATACTCACTGTAGATGAAAATGGTGGTTTTGGAAAATCGTTAAACATCCATACCGTTATTGACCACATTACAACAACTAACAACTTTAGTGTATCCCTTATTGGTTTAAAAGATCATCCTTCTTATACCAATATTAAAGTGAATCATAACACTAACTACACCTCCTTTTCTAATCGAGAAATTGAAATTATCAAACTCATTTACCAAGGTTGTCAAAACAAAGAAATAGCTCAAACCCTTTCAATTAGCGAGCACACTGTAAAAACACATCGTAAAAATATTTATAAAAAATCAGATTGCAGGAATGCTACTGAATTAACTAGAAAATGCATTTCAGAAGGTTTAATTTAATACATACCTATTTGTATTGATAAGAGTACTTTTGTGTTGAAACCTCTATCCCTTGGATATATTTTTTTAAAAAACAATCCTGCGGGTTTATTAACCGTGCACAGTTAGTAATTCGACAAATGAAATCTACAGAGTGAAAAGTTTAAAATGGGATAATAAAAATATATTGGAATTGATTATTGGATTGAGCACGGATTACAAATCCTTGCTATCGGGTTTACCTATAAAGACTGTATACTAACTCATCATAATGATTCAAAGAATTTTGTTATTTGGCTCAAGGCTTTTTGCAAATCAGTAGGTAAATCAGGACTTGTATAAGGATGTGATGCCCCAAAAACATGATTGGCATCTTCAATAATAGAGACGGTACAATTGGGCAAGTTTTTTACCAAATTTATTTCTGATACAGGCACTGATTCATCATTTTCACCATGGACAAATAAAAATTTTCGTAAATCCGATTTTAATAAATTTGGGAAATCTAATTTATCTTTTATTTTCTGTGTATTTTCGGCTAATTGATAATATAGGGGCATTTTTTGTTTTGTTCTTCCGTTAACGACAAATTTCACCCCATTTTCTTTCCATAGTTTATCACTTCCCTTTCCATACCGAGCTACTGGGTCTAAAACTGATGCTAAGGTGGCACAAGAAACAATTTCTGGATGTGACAAAGTATAGGCCAAAGCCGTTGCTCCGCCTTTAGAATGCCCGATGAAAAAAAGTTTCTCAAAATCTAGGCAATCTGCATAACTTTCCTTTTTTAGATGGACTAACAAAGCCCCGATATCTTCAAGCTCTTTTTCGAAGTTATTAGCACCGAAAGCTTCTAAATCTACAAAGTCCAAAGGATGAGTCGGAGACGTTCCATTATGAGAAAAATTTAATTTTACAAATTGAAATCCCCTTTGCAAAAAGTAATCCGCCATCAAGTTGAATGCACCCCAATCCTTGAATCCATTGAATCCATGGCAAAACACAATCAGAGGTCGCTTTTGGTTTGATGTATATTCAATATCGTAGCCCGCTAATTTACCTTCGGCGCCAAAGTATGTCCCTTCCTGTTTCATAAGTCAATCTTTTATAAAAATAGAATCTAGTCCAAAAAAATTATGATATAAAGCCACAAAGATAGTACAATCAACTACTATGATTTTATATTCAGTATCAACAAACCCGACATGCTAACCGACACACATTCACCCATCTTAAACTATTTATAATTTCGTTTAATTTACCGTTTTTTTATCGTATTTTAGTGTGAGCTAAAACGTTAATTATCAATAACTTGAAATGTTAAAAGGTATGATAACGTTATGAACTGTTCTAAGTAAATATACCTCAAATCGTTTTATTATGATTATTCAAATAAAAAAGTGGAGTCCAGAAACCACTATTAAAACGGGGCGCAACCGAAAAGCCAAATGAATAGGAAGACTAAAATAAAATAACATGACAACGATTTTAATTAAAGCATCTTATACTTCAGAAGGAGTAAAAGGATTACTCAAGGTGGGTGGCACCAATAGAAAACAAGTCATTGAAAAAATGATTACTGACTTAGGCGGAAAAATGAAAGCCTTTTATTTTGCCTTTGGCGACACTGATGTTTATGTAATTGCAGAAGTGCCAGATACGACAGTTGCTACTGCAGTTTCATTAAATATCAACTCCACTGGATTGGTATCTACTTCTACTACAATTCTGATTAATCCAGAAGAAATTGACAAAGCAACTAAAATATCTGTTAGCTATCGTTCTCCTGGTAGCTGATATTCACATTAATTTTTCCGAATTTTAAAAAATACTATTCTGGCTCTCTTTTGTAATGAGGGCCAGTTTCCTTTTGAAAAGAGGGTGCATCGTTTGTAATGTGGCGGCTTTTTTAAAAGAGAATCTTGATCTGAGATTACTTGCTAGTTTGCTGTCTCTTGTATTTCATTCATCAGGATGATACACTTGCTTTGAAATGTTCCCTATTCACATACTGCGCTACATTATTCGACTAAAAAATAACCAAACTAACAACAGAAGTTTGGATCGATTTGAGTTTTAGTAGATGTATCATTTTTATTCGTATTTTCGTATAACCGTTAATGCTCGTCTTGATAACTAGAAAAATAGTTAGCGGTATAGGAACGATAATGCAACATGCATTGGAAACTTAAAACATTATGGAAAAATATTTACGCCAATTAATTTCAATAGTATTTGAAGATCAAAAAGAAATCTTTACTGGTTTTCTAATTGACTGGACAGAAGATTGGATACTGCTAAAAAACAACCCATTTGATTTTATAATTGATGGTTACACAATTTTGAAAAATAAAAATGTCAAGTCTATTGTCCAAGATGAAGATTATGAATTCACAGAAAGGGTAATTAAGCTTAAAGGTTTAAAAACAAGTGCTGAAGAAATAATTCCACTCAATGACTTATCTTCAATTATAAATTATCTAGCAATTAAGCACGAGATTTTCCAAATTGCAAAAAAATCTAATAAAGCAGTTTATCTTGGTAAATTAATTGAAATAAACAAAGAAGAACTGATAATCGATTTTTTGGGAACTGAAGGGAAATTTGACGGTGAAATGAGTTTTAAGCTAAACAAAATAAGAGTTATAGAATTTGATACTGATTATATTAACTCTTTGAAATTGATTGTCAATGAAGAAAAGTAAATAAAGCAGTGCAGATGTATCATACAATTCTAAATTAACTTTACTGCATTCATACAGTATCATCAGAAGTGGACGGGCTGGAATGCCAACCACGATCTTGTTATAAATGTTGACACCAAGTCCAGTATGACCATTCCGTTTTTGCTATGGGCGGAGGCAGCAGGATTCTGGATTTAAAACCAACATTAGCTTATGATGATGTACTTCAAAAGATCAAAAAATCAACCTTAAAAAAGACGAGCGAAAAATTACAAAAGGAGCTCTAATTGAATCCTGCATCAATTGGGTTGTTGAAAATCTATTTGTCAAAAGAAACCTACCTGAATCCAGAACTTTTGGCACAAAGCATCAAAAAACTTCCTATAGAAATCATTGATTCTGCCCTATTGGACGAAGCCATTTCTACCACGGGAGAAATTAAATTGAATGCTTTGAATGAAAATTTTCAAATGATAATGATGAAAAATCATTATTGCATTGGAGAAATGCTAGACTTGGACGCTCCTACTGGAGGGTATCTTCTTCAATCTTGTTTTAGTATGGGTATCCTTCTTGCCCGTCACCTAAATGCTATTCCATAATTTCAATTAATTTATAGTGCTTTTTTACCCTACAAACAAAATCTGTTTAGCAATACCATTCTTAATACTAATCAATGGGTATCAAACTCGTGTACCATTTCGTTGGTCATAGACGGAAGCTTGGAAAACCTCTATGTTTTTGATGTCATTGTGCCAAGCTATCAAATTAGTGACCGTACCACTAAACAGAAATTATCTAACACAAAAATACGACATAATTAAATATCTGTTTTTTTTTAAGCTGAAGTTATTATCCTATTATGGAAAAGCCGTTCTGTTTTGAAGTCTTTTTTTATGCGTTAATAGTTGCTCAAAAAAATAGGATTCCCTAGATTTGAAAATAATCCCATATTTGCAAAAAGCGACCTCAATTCATCCAAGAAAATAGACTATGAAAACCACATTTCTTTTCTCCTTATTGTTTCTATCTTTTGTCTCACAAGCACAACAAAACTTAATTCAATACGTAAAACCAATTATAGGCACCGAGAAAATGGGACATACCTACCCTGGTGCAACGGTTCCTTTTGGAGCAGTACAATTAAGTCCTGAAACAGATACCATCTCCTATGAAATTAACGGAAAATACAATGGCGATGTCTATAAATATTGTGCGGGTTACAAATACGAGGACAAAACTATTGTGGGCTTTAGCCATACCCATTTAAGCGGAACAGGTCATTCGGATTTAGGGGATTTTTTAATCATGCCAACTCAAGGAAAACTACAATTGAATCCGGGAACCGCTACTAATCCTAAAAGTGGCTATCGCTCCACCTATTCCCATGCTAATGAAGTGGCAGAAGCGGGTTATTACAAAGTGAAATTGGACGATAATGCTATTCTAGCTGAAATGACTGCTACTACACGAGTGGGAATGCATCAATATACGTTTCCAAAATCGGATGAAAGTCATATTATACTGGATTTGATGGCAGGAATTTACAATTACGACGAGAAAGACGTTTGGACGTACGTACGTGTAGTAAACGATACTTTAATCACGGGTTACCGCCAGACCAATGGTTGGGCAAGAACACGAACTGTTTATTTTGCGATGTCATTTTCAAAACCATTTACTCAATACGGGCAAAAAAATTATGACGAGAAACAAGCGTACAGAGGCTTTTGGAGAAAATTCGATCAAACAAAAAATTTCCCTGAAATAGCAGGAAAAAAAATAAGAATGTATTTTGATTTCAAAACGGAAGAAGCCGAAAAAATTAAAATCAAGTTTGCCTTATCATCGGTGAGTCAAGAAAATGCATTACAAAACATGCAAGCTGAAATCAAAGATTGGGATTTCGAAAAAGTAAAAGAACAAGCACAGGCTAGTTGGAACAAAGAATTAAACAAAATTAGCATCACTGCATCCCAGGATACTAAGGTTGATTTTTATACTGCCATGTACCATACGTTCATCAACCCAACAGTCTATACTGATGTAAACGGACAATACAAAGGACTCGATCAAGCTGTTCATCAAGCGGATGGTTTTACAAATTATAGTACATTTTCGTTATGGGACACCTATAGAGCATTGCATCCTTTTTTCAATATTATTCAGCCATCAAGGAATAATGATATGGTCAAATCGATGATGGCGCATTATGACCAAAGCGCCTTACACATGTTGCCTATTTGGTCTCATTATTCCAATGATAACTGGTGCATGAGTGGATACCACAGTGTATCTGTGATTGCCGATGCGATCCTAAAAGGAGTATATAATGGAGATGAAAACCTGGCTCTTGAAGCCTGCATTACAACAGCAAAACACCGCAATTATGAAGGTATTGGCTATTATATGGATCTTGGTTATATTCCCTCTGAAAAAAGTGGAGTATCGGTTTCTAACACTTTAGAATATGCTTATGATGATTGGTGTATTGCACAAATTGCAAAAAAACTGAATAAAACAGGGGTGTACGATGAGTTTATAAAACGCTCTGAAAATTGGAAAAACAATTACAATACCGCTACTGGATTTATGCAACCTAAAATGGCCGATGGAACCTTTAAAAAAGAATTTGACCCGATGAGTACCGAAGGACAAGGATTTATAGAAGGAAACAGCTGGAACTACAGTTTTTTTGCACCGCAAGATCCAACCACTTTAATTGCTAAAATGGGTGGTAAAAAAACATTTGCTGCTCGATTAGATACTTTATTCAACATGCATTTACCTGACTCTTTTTTTGAACATACACAGGACATTACAAGAGAAGGTATCATAGGCGGTTATGTACACGGAAATGAACCTGCACATCATGTTGCTTATTTTTACAATTGGGCAAACCAACCATGGAAAACACAAGCTCAAGTTAGGAAAATTCTCGATATGCAGTACAAACCTACTCCTGATGGTTTAGGCGGTAATGATGATTGCGGACAAATGAGTGCTTGGTATATCTTCTCCTCATTAGGGTTTTATCCTGTGGCTCCAGGTTCTGATGACTATGCTATTGGTTCCCCTTTAGTAAACAACGCAATTCTAACTTTGGAAAATGGAAACCAATTCAAGGTAAATGTTATCAATCAAAGTGCGCAAAATGTGTACGTTCAAAAAGTACTTTTAGACGGGAAAACAGTAACGGATTTTGTGTTAAAACACAAAGCAATTATGGATGGAGGTGCACTTACATTTTACATGGGTTCAAAGCCTAAAAAATAAATCATATTAATAATAATAATAATAATAATAATACCACTTTAATAAAATTCCTAAAATGACAAAATCAGCGAACCTATTAATCCTATCAATTCTCCTATTTGCAACTCCTATTTTTGCCCAAAAAGTAGAAAAAATAATCGCTAAAGATGGCGTTCATTACCTCACTACAAACATCGATTATCCCATAACGGGAACTTACCTTTTGAATGGAGAAACGGAACCAATAGTGCAATTGAATCCTGATGGAAGTGGTATTTTTCAATTGAAAGATTTATCCAAAATTAATATGGATTGGGGAATGGAGTGTTTTGAAAATGGAACGCCTAAATACCAAAAAGGATTTAATTATGCCGTGTATTCTCTATGGTATAAAAACAGAGCAGAAACAGATGGAAATTGGACATACGCCCATTTTTCTATCCATTTCCAAAAGAAGAAAATGTTCATTTTAGGAGATCGGAGCAAAGATTATGTAGATTAATCTTTATTTGACAAAACCAACGAAAACCACTTTTCAACTCTAAATCAACAGCTTAAATCGCATTTTAAGAAAACGATTTCGTTAAATTTGATAATTCTAATTTATTTTTCCTAATTAATTATTTAAAAACAAAAATTATACTATTTTTTTATTTAATTTGCGAATCAATTCAACATTTCCATTAATGACTTCTATAACCAGACTCTTTGATTTTCCTTATTATCAGCAAGATAAATACACTTCAATTCCAGATGCTTTAGTTACAAAGCAAAATGGAGTTTGGGTAAAAACATCTACACAAGAATACATTGCCAAAGCCAATAGTATATCAAGAGCATTACTAAAATTAGGAGTTAAAAAAGACGATAAAATTGCTATTATTTCTTCAAATAATAGAACCGAATGGAATATACTCGATATTGGAGTTTTACAAACGGGTGCACAAACAGTTCCTATTTACCCAACGATATCAGAAGATGATTATGAATATATCTTAAATCATTCGGAAGCCAAATATTGTTTTGTATCTGATGCGGAAGTGCTTCACAAAGTGAATTTAATCAAGGACAAAGTAACCAATCTAAAAGAAGTGTATTCTTTTAACGAAATTGAAGGGTGTAAAAACTGGAATGAATTACTGATACTTGGCGAAGACCAAGGCAATCAAAACGAAGTTGAAATTTGCAAAAACAACGTAAAGACTACTGACTTAGCTACTATTATATATACTTCTGGAACCACTGGAAGACCAAAAGGGGTTATGCTTTCGCACCAAAATATTGTTTCAAATGTGCTGGACAGCGCTTCAAGAATACCGTTTGAAGCTGGGAAAAGTCGAGCGTTAAGCTTCTTGCCAATTTGCCATATTTTTGAACGCATGATTTTGTATTTGTACCAATATTATGGGGTTTCGGTTTATTTTGGTGAAGCGATTGACAAAATTAGTGATAACCTTAAAGAAGTACAACCTACGGTAATCACCGCAGTGCCAAGACTATTGGAAAAAGTGTACGATAAAATATATGCCAAAGGATCTGAACTAACAGGGATTAAAAAGAAATTGTTCTTCTGGGCAATTGATTTAGGATTGCGTTTTGAACCATATGGCGCCAATGGAGCTTGGTATGAGTTCCAACTGAAGATTGCCCGTAAATTAATTTTCAGCAAATGGAAAGAAGGTTTGGGTGGAAATCTAGATTTGATGGTTTCAGGAAGTGCTGCTTTACAAACCAGATTGGCCCGCATTTTTGCCGCTGCCGAAATTCCAGTAATGGAAGGGTACGGATTGACTGAAACTTCTCCTGTAATTTCTGTGAATGACATGAGAAATCATGGTTTCAGAGTAGGAACTGTAGGTAAAGTAATTGACCATGTGGAGGTAAAAATAGCTGAAGACGGAGAAATCCTTTGCAAAGGTCCAAACGTGATGATAGGATATTACAAAGATGAAAAACTGACTAATGAGGTTATCGTTGATGGGTATTTCCATACGGGTGATATTGGTGAGTTTGACAAAGACGGTTTCTTACGAATAACAGACCGTAAAAAAGAAATGTTTAAAACCTCTGGAGGAAAATACATTGCACCACAAATTATTGAAAACACAATGAAGCAATCCCGTTTCATTGATCAAATAATGGTAATTGGAGACGGGCAAAAAATGCCAGGAGCTTTCATTCAACCCAATTTTGATTTTGTAAAAGAATGGGCTGCTATTCACAAAATAGATGTTGGAACAACGAACGAGGCCATTATATCCAACCAAAAAGTCATTGAACGAATTCAAGAAGAGATTACTTCTTTGAATTCTAAATTTGGTCACTGGGAACAAATCAAACGCTTTGAATTAACACCCGATGTTTGGTCTGTTGAAGGAGGACAACTGACACCTACACTAAAATTAAAACGAAAAATAGTGATGGAAAAATACATTGAATTATTCCATAAAATCTATAATTAACCGTATAAAAAAATCTTGGCATGAAACTAAAAGTCCTAATTTGCTCCGTAATAAGTATGTTCTTTTTTTCTAATTGTCAAGAAAAATCAAAGGAAGATTCGATAAAAGCAAATTATTTGGATTTCTCCAAAAGGGACGATCAGCTGACAGGAGGAATCAAAATGATTCCGATAAAAACACCAAAAGGGACTTTTAAGGTGTGGACAAAAACGGTGGGCAACAATCCAAAAATAAAAGTCTTGCTGTTGCACGGCGGTCCTGGATTAACTCATGAATTGTATGAATCCTTTGACGGTTATTTCCCTAACGAAAGTATTGAATACATTTACTACGACCAGTTGGGTTCGTATTACAGTGATCAACCCAGTGACACCAGTTTATGGACTAATGAACGCTTTGTTGAAGAAGTAGAACAAGTACGTAAAGCACTAAAATTAGACAGTTCTAATTTTTACTTGATGGGACAATCTTGGGGTGGCATTCTAGCGATGGAATATGCCTTGAAATACCAAAAAAACCTAAAAGGCTTGATTATTTCTAATATGATGGCCAGCGCTCCTGAATATAATGCTTACGCAAAAGATGTCTTGGCACCACAAATGGACCCGAAAATCCTAAAGCAATTACAGGATATGGAGCGCAACAACGATTTTGACAATCCAAAATACAGCGAACTGCTTTTTAAATACTATTACACCCAACACATTTTGAGAATGCCACTGGAAGACTGGCCAGAATCCATCAACCGTTGTTTCAAGCACATCAATCCTGAGGTATATGTGTTTATGCAAGGTCACAGTGAATTTGGCATCACAGGAAATGCGTCTTTAAGAAACTGGGATGTTAAGGATAGATTGAAAACATTGACTGTCCCTACTCTATCTATAGGTTCTAAATACGACACCATGGATCCTGAACACATGAAATGGATTGCCAACGAAGTACAAAACGGACGCTTCTTGTTTTGTCCTAATGGAAGTCACCTCTCGCAATACGATGATCCTAAAACCTATTTCCCTGGCGTGATTAAGTTTTTGAAAGATGTGGATAATGGAGATTTTAAGAAGGGGTAAAAAAAGTTATAATGCAAAAAACCACGAATGGATGTTCGTGGTTTTTTTGGTTAATGCCATAAAAATAATAAACTACTTACAATTACGGAATCCTGTAAAGCGCAATTTAAAACGAAAAACTACCTTATAGTACATTCAATTGTTTTGCATGAGGGATGGAAGTGGCATCCTTTTATATAGCGGAGCGGAATAAAAGATACAACGGACAGCCCGACCCGAAGTTTTTACGGAGGGACATGCCCAAAAATTACGTTAAAAAATCAATCAATTAACTCTTATTTAGTCCTGTTTTTTTATATTTAATATATTTTAACAAAAAATAATTTAATTTATTATGCATGCATAGTATTTTTTTATTATATTTGAAATCGATATAGTTCAATATGAAAGACAAAACAATAGATTACATCCTTCGCGCTACCTGGCAAGCTGTAGCAAGAATGTATAACGAAGAAGCATCAAAATACGATGCGAGTATGGCAACTGGTTTTGCCTTGTTGAGTATCGATAAAGAAGGCGGCACTCCATCGACGGCTTTGGGACCAAAAATGGGTATGGAAGCCACTAGCTTGACACGAACCCTAAAGTCTATGGAAGAAAAAGGATTGATTATTCGAAAGAAGAATCCTGATGACGGCCGTGGCGTTTTGATTTACCTGACCGAATTTGGAAAAGAGAAAAGAGCCTTATCTAAAAGTACCGTTTTAAAATTCAATGAGGCAGTGAAGCTGAACATCTCAGAAGAAAAACTCCAACATTTCATTGAAGTGGCTGAAACCATCAATGAATTAATTCAAGATAAAAATATATTTAATAACTCAAGTGTCAATGAAATGACGCAACAATCGGAAAATTTAGAAAATTAAATCGTTAGGATGTAAAATCGTAAAATAATACCGCTCAACGGTCTTTTTTTCTTATAAAAAAAATAAAAAAAAGTATGAAACGCACAATTAAAAAAGTCGCAGTAATTGGATCCGGAATCATGGGTTCGGGGATTGCTTGTCATTTTGCCAACATTGGTGTCGAAGTGTTACTACTCGATATTGTTCCGAGAGAACTTACGGAACTAGAAACCAAAAAAGGGCTAACCTTAGATAGCAAAATTGTTAGAAACCGATTGGTGAATGAGCATTTAATGAATGCTTTGAAATCGAAGCCCTCTCCTATTTACAGTCAGAAATTTGCTAGTCGAATCACCACTGGAAATACGACTGATGACATGGCCAAAATTGCTGATGTAGACTGGATTATTGAAGTGGTTGTGGAAAGACTGGATATTAAAAAATTAGTTTTTGAACAAGTGGAGAAATACCGCAAGCCGGGAACTTTGATTACTTCAAATACTTCAGGAATTCCTATTCACTTTATGAGTGAAGGAAGAAGTGATGATTTCCAAAAACACTTTTGTGGAACCCACTTTTTTAACCCTGCGCGTTACTTAAAATTATTTGAAATTATTCCTGGTCCACAAACTTCAACAGAGGTTTTGGATTTCCTTACGGTATATGGAGAAAAATTCTTGGGTAAAACTTCGGTTGTTGCCAAGGATACTCCTGCTTTTATTGGAAACCGTATTGGAATTTACGGAATCCAAAGTTTGTTCCATTTGGTTAAAGAAATGGGATTGACTATTGAAGAAGTAGATAAATTGACTGGACCAGTAATTGGTAGACCAAAATCAGCTACTTTCAGAACTGTAGACGTTGTAGGATTAGATACATTAGTACATGTTGCTAACGGAATCTATGAAAACTGCCCTAATGACGAGCAGCACGACTTATTTAAACTTCCTGAGTTTGTTAACAAAATGATGGAAAACAAATGGTTGGGTAGTAAAACTGGTCAAGGTTTCTATAAAAAAGAAGGAAAAGAGATTCTGACTTTAGATTTAGATACGATGGAATATCGTGCTGCCAAAAGAGCGTCATTTGCAACACTTGAATTAACCAAAACAATTGATAAACCTATTAATCGATTTAAAGTTCTGGTAAAAGGAAAAGACAAAGCAGGTGAATTTTACCGTAAGAGTTTTGCAGGTATGTTTGCGTATGTATCGAATAGAATTCCTGAAATCTCAGACGAATTATATAAAATTGACGATGCTATGAAAGCTGGTTTCGGTTGGGAAAATGGTCCATTCGAAATTTGGGATGCCATTGGTGTTGAAAAAGGGATTGAGATCATGAAAGCAGAAGGCCTTGCTCCTGCTGCTTGGGTTAATGATATGTTAGCTTCAGGAAGTAAAAGCTTCTACTCTATTAAAGAAGGAGCTACGTTTTTCTACAATATCCCTACTAAAGAACAGGTAAAAGTTCCAGGACAAGATGCCTTTATCATCCTAAACAACATTCGCGAAAGTAAAAAAGTATGGGCAAATAGCGGTGCTATCATCCAAGACTTAGGTGATGGAATCTTGAACTTAGAGTTCCAATCAAAAATGAATACGATAGGTGGTGATGTATTACAAGCGATCAATAAAGCAATCGACTTATCGGAAAAAGAATACCAAGGATTAGTGATTGGGAATCAAGCAGCGAATTTCTCTGTAGGAGCTAACATCGGAATGATTTTCATGATGGCCGTGGAGCAAGAATACGATGAGTTGAATATGGCAATCAAAATGTTTCAAGACACGATGATGCGTGTGCGCTATTCTGGAATTCCTGTAGTGGTTGCACCACACGGAATGACTTTTGGCGGTGGATGTGAAATGAGTTTGCATGCGGATAAAGTGGTTGCTGCCGCTGAAACCTATATGGGATTAGTGGAATTTGGTGTTGGGGTGATTCCTGGCGGAGGAGGTTCGAAAGAACTAACATTAAGAGCATCCGATTTATTCCATAAAAATGACGTGGAGCTGAATGTATTACAAGAATATTTCTTGACTATCGCTATGGCAAAAGTGTCAACATCAGGTTACGAAGCATTTGATACTGGATTGTTACAACATGGTAAAGATAGTATCGTAGTAAACAAAGACCGTCAAATCGCTGAAGCGAAGAAACATGCATTATTGATGGCTGAAGCAGGTTATACACAACCCATACGCAGAACGGATGTAAAAGTATTAGGAAAACAAGCTTTAGGAATGTTCTTAGTAGGAACGGACCAAATGGAAGCAGGTAAATACATCTCAGAGCACGATAAGAAAATTGCTAACAAACTGGCTTATGTGATGGCTGGTGGTGATTTATCGGAGTCAACATTGGTAAGTGAACAATATTTATTAGATCTAGAACGTGAAGCTTTCTTGTCATTATGCACAGAGAGAAAAACATTGGAGAGAATTCAGTTTATGCTAACCAAAGGGAAACCTTTACGTAATTAATTATTATAAATTATAAATGTTGAATTTTAAATGATTTCGTATCGCTTCAAATTCAAGTTAATTTAAAATTTATAATTCAAAATTTAAAATAGAACAGATGAAAACAGCCTATATAGTAAAAGCATACAGAACTGCAGTTGGTAAAGCACCAAAAGGAGTTTTTAGATTTAAAAGACCTGATGAATTAGCAGCTGAAACCATCGAATTCATGATGAATGAACTGCCTGATTTTGACAAAACCCGTATTGATGACGTAATGGTAGGAAATGCCATGCCGGAGGCAGAACAAGGACTTAACGTGGCTCGTTTGATCTCTTTAATGGGATTAAAAATTGAAGATGTTCCTGGTGTAACCGTGAATCGTTACTGTGCATCCGGAATTGAAACTATTGGTATGGCAACTGCCAAAATCCAATCAGGAATGGCGCACTGCATTATTGCAGGTGGTGCAGAGAGCATGAGTTTTATTCCAATGGGTGGTTACAAACCAACACCGGATTATGCTGTTGCAAAAGCAGGAAACGAAGACTACTACTGGGGAATGGGTTTAACAGCCGAAGCAGTAGCACAACAATTTAAAGTGTCTAGAGAAGATCAAGATGAGTTTGCTTACAACTCTCATATGAAAGCCTTGAAAGCGCAAGCTGAAGGAAAATTTGACAAACAAATCGTTCCCATCACTATTGAACAAACGTTCCTTAATGAAAACGGTAAAAAAGAAACGAAGTCTTACGTTGTAAATAAAGATGAAGGACCACGAGCAGGAACTTCTAAGGAAGCTTTAGCTGGTTTAAGACCTGTTTTTGAAGCCAGTGGAAGCGTAACAGCGGGTAACTCTTCACAAATGAGTGATGGTGCTGCTTTTGTTCTTGTAATGAGTGAAGAAATGGTGAAAGAATTGAACTTGGAGCCTATCGCAAGATTAGTAAACTTTGCTTCTGCAGGTGTGGAACCTAGAATCATGGGAATAGGACCTGTAAAAGCAATTCCAAAAGCATTGAAACAAGCAGGATTATCATTGAATGATATTGGTTTGATTGAATTGAATGAAGCATTTGCTTCTCAGTCAATTGCTGTAATTCGTGAATTAGGATTAAATCCGGATATCGTAAACGTAAATGGAGGAGCAATCGCATTAGGTCACCCACTAGGATGTACTGGAGCTAAATTGTCTGTTCAATTATTTGACGAAATGAAACGCAGAGGTGATAAATACGGTATCGTATCTATGTGTGTAGGAACTGGACAAGGGACTGCAGGGGTTTATGAATTGATGTAAATTTATTTTAAATAATGAATTTTAAATTTTGAATGGGACGAAAGAGAATATAATTGCGACAAAGACTTTTGATTTTGCACTAACTACAGTTAACCTCTTCATTCAACTTAAAAACGAAAAACGAATTCATTATTTCAAAAACAAATATTAAGATCAGCGACAAGTATTGGAGCTAATGTAGAAAAAGCAATAGTTGCCCATCGAGAAAGGATTTTGTTCATAAAATGGCTATTGCCTCTAAAGAAGCGAGAGAAACCAAATACTGGTTGCATTTATTAGACAAATCAGATCTAACAACAATTTCAATGACCCATTATTTAATTGAAATTGAGCATATAATAAACATAATAACAAAAATTATAAAAACTTCTCAGGAAGACAATACAAAATAATTTATAATTCAAAATTTAAAATAACAAAGTCATGAGCGACGTAACCAGAGGAGGTCAATTCCTAGTAAAAGAAACAAAATGTGAAGATATCTTTACTCCAGAAGATTTTTCAGAAGAGCAATTAATGATGCGTGACTCTGTAAAAGAGTTTGTAGACAAAGAATTATGGGCACACAAAGCTCGTTTTGAGAAGAAGGACTATGCTTATACAGAAGAGTGTATGAAAAAAGCCGGAGACTTAGGTCTTTTAGGTGTTGCCGTACCTGAAGCTTACGGTGGATTAGGAATGGGATTCGTATCAACAATGCTGGTTTGCGATTACATTTCTGGTGCAACGGGATCTTTCGGCACTGCATTTGGAGCACATACAGGAATTGGTACAATGCCAATTACTTTATATGGTACAGAAGAACAAAAACAAAAATATGTTCCTAAATTGGCTTCTGGTGAATGGTTTGGTGCATATTGTTTGACAGAACCAGGTGCAGGATCAGATGCGAATTCAGGAAAAACAAAAGCAGTTTTATCTGAGGATGGAACACATTATAAAATCACAGGAGGAAAAATGTGGATTTCTAATGCAGGTTTCTGTAGTTTATTCATTGTTTTTGCTCGTATTGGAGATGATAAAAATATTACTGGTTTCATTGTAGAAAATGATCCAAGTAATGGAATTACAATGGGTGAAGAAGAGCATAAATTAGGAATTCGTGCTTCTTCAACTCGTCAAGTTTTCTTTAGCGAAACAAAAGTTCCAGTAGAAAACATGCTTTCGGAAAGAGGAAATGGTTTTAAAATAGCCATGAATGCTTTGAATGTAGGTCGTATTAAACTGGCAGCAGCTTGTTTAGACGCACAAAGAAGAGTAATCTCAGGTTCTGTAAAATATGCTAATGAAAGAATACAATTCAACACCCCTATTTCAAAGTTTGGTGCTATTCGTTCCAAATTAGCTGAAATGGCAACAAGCTGTTATGCAGGAGAAAGTGCTTCATACAGAGCCGCAAAAGACATTGAAAACAGAATTATTGCACGTGAAGGAGAAGGTGCTACGCATCAAGACGCCGAGTTAAAAGGAGTGGAAGAATATGCTATTGAGTGTTCTATTCTAAAAGTGGCCGTTTCCGAAGATGTTCAAAATTGTGCTGATGAAGGAATTCAAATTTTTGGTGGAATGGGATTCTCAGAAGACACTCCAATGGAAAGTGCTTGGAGAGATGCAAGAATTGCTCGTATCTATGAAGGTACTAATGAGATTAACAGAATGCTATCAGTAGGAATGTTGATCAAAAAAGCAATGAAGGGACATGTTGATTTACTAGGACCAGCTATGAAAGTAGCAGAAGAATTAGTTGGTATTCCCTCTTTTGAAACTCCTGATTATTCTGAATTATTTGCAGAAGAAAAAGAAATGGTCGTTAAATTGAAAAAAGCATTCCTAATGGTTGCTGGAAGTGCAGTTCAAAAATTTGGTCCAGATTTAGACGCACACCAACAATTATTGATGGCAGCATCAGATATGTTAATTGAAATCTACATGGCGGAAAGTACTATCC
>TARA_R110000868_G_scaffold60108_2_pt1 | contig 24230 bp, 20 predicted proteins | sample TARA_R110000868 | Tara Oceans TARA_R110000868 (sample SAMEA4397489) | marine metagenome | biome: Polar Biome; feature: [SRF] surface water layer (ENVO:00010504); material: water (ENVO:00002006), including particulate matter (ENVO:01000060) such as... | depth 5 m | reverse complement strand
AAGCTCGACAATAGGTAAAATAGCTTCTAGTACAGGTAATAGTGAGGATTTAAAAGCCATACTTACTTTTTCAACTGCCGTATTGAATTGCTCCGCTGCTAGTACTTTCTTAGCTTCTATTTTATATAACTCTACATCTTTACCCGCGACTTTATCCAAATAATCGCTATTTTTCATTGCAGCATTTAAAGCCTCTTCATTTGTTATTCCAATTTTATCTCGTAAATATAAACTTTTTTCTAATTCAGATACCTCCATTCCTACGGCATTGGCTAGGAGCTGTCTTTGCGCAAAATCCATGTTGTTTTGAAATTCGTCGTAACCTCCCATTTCATCCATCATCTGCTGCATGGCTCCTCCTATGTCATCTTGTAGTAGTAATTCTCTTGCTTTTCCAATATTAACATGTCTTCCTAATGCTATAGATGCTTCTACTTCTGCGGTAATACTTTGCTCAAATGACAATAAATGTTGTGTCATTTTAGCAGCTTTTTGGAAATTTAATCCTAATGCTTTTACTTGTAAGTTGGTGTCTACTAAATGTTGTTGCGCTGATTTTGAATCTTTATTTATCCCCGAAAAGAATTTTGATGAGAACTCTACATTTTGAGCTATGTCTTCCATTACAGATTGAGGCATAATGAATTTACTCTTATCTGCAAGTTCTAGAGATGCTGCCATTAAATTAGCTGCTTGCTCATCTGTCGCACCTTTTGTCCTTAATGCCTCGGTAAAAGCTCCTGCGGCCTCTGTAGATACTCCTATATTTTTTGCATTATCTGCTATGCTAGCTAATGCTTTATCATTCACTTGTAATAATATGCCCGAATCTCCTAAGATGCCTTTTTGAACATCTCTCACATCCCTAAGACTAGCATACATGTTATCATATTGAGTTTGAGCACTCATTGCATTCTTAAAAAATTCATAAGATTGCATATTTGATGTCCCTAACTCTGCTGATATTTCTTTTATCTTATTATTTAATCTAGTTGCTGCTCCTAATATTCCTATAAATGCTGAAGTTAGACCCGCCATGATTACTGTCATAGGGGAAATTTTGAACATTTCTTTTATTGATTTACTCATCCCCTTAAACGCACTACCAGTTGACGCATATTCTTCATCAAAAGCAGTGTACCCCTTTTTTAGTGTTTCTAGTCCTTTTTCTCTTGCGTCTAATATTGCGCTATTAAATCCTGGTATCCAACCAACAAATGAATCTGTTTTAGCATATAAAAACGTTAATTCTTCCTCCCCTTCTTTAAATATTTTCAAGAGTCTTTTTCTGAATGGGTCTAATACTTCTTTAGGTAACTTAGAATTTGTTCCGGTACTTCCCGAACTCGGTGGAGGTGTAGTCCCCCCTGGAGTTGCTGATTGATTTAATCCTCCTGGGATAACGGTTAATCCACCGGGGGTTGTGGTAGTATTATTGAGTGGTATTATCTTGCCTCCGGTACTAGTTGCCGGAGTAGTTCCTCCGGGAATAACGGTCTGACCTACGGTAAAACTAGTACCTACTGTGCCGCCTGAGCTAGTTGCTGGAGTAGTTCCTCCGGGAGTTGCTGATTGACCTAATCCTCCTGGGATAACGGTTAATCCACCTGGGGTTGTGGTAGTATTATTAAATGGTATTATCTTGGCTCCTGAGCTAGTTGTCGGAGCGGTTCCTCCTATAGGTGCTACTTTAGGGCCTTTACTTGTTGAAGCAGGTGATTTCTTACTTGCTGTTATATTCGACTGTTTTAAGACCTTTATTAATAAATCATCTAATTGCTTTATAGATGTTTTGCTTATCTCTACTAATCTTACATCGATAATAGATCCCCCTCCTAGGGCTTTTTTATTGCTACCACCTGTACCACCACCACCACCTGTACCACCACCACCACCACCAATAGCCGCAGTTGGAGTAGACGTAACATTTTCGGGTTTAACTTCTGGTATAGTCTTCTTTGTAGCAGATTTTCTTATTTTTTTCTGAACTGCGCTATTTCCGGCTTTTTCTATTGAAGACTGTGATTTTTCATTCTTTAATTTATCCGCATATTCTTGTAAATAATCAGAATCACTAGTGCTTGTTTGCCCAGGCCCTGTATAAGGAACTAGTGCAGAGCTCATTTTTTGACTAGCTTCCATTGGAGATGAAGCACCTACTTTATTACCTCCTTCACCTCCGGATGATGGTGTATTTTCTATTAGAGCTGCATCAGGTTTAACATCTGCAAGTGGTAATGCTGTATTTTTTGGTTTATAATGTTCTGATAACTTTTGAGCACTCATTTTAGTGATTTGGCTCGTAGTTAAACCTGTGAATTTTTCGATATCCGTAGATAAAGGAGCTGGATTTCCTCCGGCATCTATAGCTGTTTGAGAACCGTGAGAATATGTAATCATTTGCCCGGCTATATCTATCGGTAAAGTATCAGGAATTGGTCTTTGATTTATAAAATTTGCTATAGAATTAGACCTTGCTTCACGTTTCTCCTTAGCTAGAGTAGTCTTTGATTTATAAGTACCAGATGCATGAGATTTTAAAAGACTACTTAAACTACTTTGAGATTTACTATTTATTTTATTTCTAGCATCGTTTATTAAACTTGCATTTTCTCCTAGTTTTTCAATAATAACATTTCTATTATTTTGTATGTATTTATGTTCTTCCTTCTTTATTATATCCCCTTGTAAATCTCTTTGTACAAGAGTATAGTTTCCTGAGCTATATCTAGTCAATATATATTGACTATTAACAAAAATACTATTTATATTTTCTAAAATATCGTTTAATCTTTTCTCTACACTAGAGGGGTCATTCGTTATCGCTAATTCTAATGCGTCTAACGAAGATTTCATGTTTATATTAGCATTACCTAATAATATATCAAGATTTCTTTTTGCTTCTTGGTATTTATCTGTCTCTTTTTTTCTAGCATCATATAAAACTTGTAATTTATTTCTTCTTCCTTGTATTCTAGGACCTGTTTTGGCATCCTCTATTAATTTATCTAATTCTTTTAAATCTGCTTCCGTTATTTTAGATAATTTATTTTCTGCATTAGTTAGATGAGTTTTTAAACTATTTAAAGTTTCCTTTAATGATTTTATAATACTATTTAAAGTCATGATATTTCAATTATTTCTAGTATGAATTATTTATACTTTTTAAAATGTTTATTATTAGAATCAGAATCATGTTTTAGAGATTGCAGACGCTGTAATCTTTGAGCTCTTAGATTTTTTAATTTTTCATCTTCCTTTGCAGCATTATACATTCTACCCACCATTTTTAATTGTGCAGGGATGGCTAATAATGAAAAAAGGGAGGAGAGAATCCCCTCCCTAACTTCTTTCATTTTATCTTCTTGATTTTTTGGATGCTTTTTTATTTGCTTCATTTCTCTCTTCATAAGCTTCTAGTAATCTATTGTAAAAGAATTTTCTAATAAATATAGGCATGTCCATCAAATCATTGTATGTAAATCCTTTTCCATAATGAATTAGTTGAAAAACTTCTTCATATATGTACTGTCTATCTCTCGAGGTCAGGCCAAAAAAATCTTTCATCGAAAACCACTGAAGTGCGAAAAGGCTCCCCGGTGTACCGGTCTATCACGTCTACATTGAAATCTACGTCTGGTTGAATTTTACTTAAGAAAGATCGAATGGCTCTACTATCTGCTGCTAATAGGTCTGTGTCAATGTAGTTTCTAATGTACACTAAGTCAACATTATTATCAAGAGCTACAATCATGTGCTTCAATCTCAATGTTAATAAGCCCGGATCTTTTCCTACTTTCTCATAAGATTTAACAATAGCGTCAATTTCCTTATCTTCTTTTCCTGTTAATAATTTAACATGTACTTCTTTTTTAGATTTAGGAAGCGATAACTTAAATAAATTGCTATTCCTAGTTACTAACACGGATTCGTCAATAGGTTTAGGCTTTAATTCACTTAAATTGATTGTTGTGTCCTGTGTATTACCTGACGGCGTGGTAACTTGGATTACGTACTCGTCTCCATAAGCTGCAATCCTAGATGCAATCATAATGGCATTCTTGTCTCCAACTAATAAATCGTCCCAATCAATCTCTGATACAAGCAAGTTACGGAACATTCTTTCAATAGCCGTTCCTTGCATGATATAATTTTGATTGGTTAAGATATCCTCGTCTTTAGCTGTCATGTATCTTAATTCTACTTGACCCGAAGATAGAGGATTTTCTTTAGGGTAAAAAAGACCTCTGGATGGTAAATCTACTAATAATGTAGTCTGATTTAGTCCTTGAGGGACAGTTGGAATAACCGGAATAGGAATTTCCATACCGTCTTCACTAGGACTTTGATTAAATGTAACTTCTCTGTCTGGTTTCATAATATTTATGTTTATTTAATTTTATGCTAATCCTTGTCCTCTTAATGACGCAGGTATTATACTTTCAGGTTTTATTTTATTAAAAATAGAATCTCCGTTATAAGGGAGGACTTTTCTTTCGTTAGCGTCTTTTATTAACGCATAATCATACATAATTGTTACAGAACAAGTAGATAAAGAATCATCGGATAAATCTAAATCCCCCCATTTTACCGAAGAAACATAAGCGCCATGTATTTCCCATCTTTCTGACTGTATATTTGTTCTAGGCATTAATGTTTCTAATATTAATGTTTTCTTATATGTTTCTAAGGCATATTCTCTGCCTTCTATGTAGTTTGAATGTGTATTTAGTATCCACTCGTATATTAAAACAGATGAATCATTACTGACTTCCTCCGAGCTAGATAAGGGGTCTACAAAAGGATTATTAGACGCTCTAGGCGAGAATCTGTGTGCTGCCACAGGATCATATAGTACTATCTCTATAGGGTCCCATGTCATTTTACCTTTAAAGTTTGTCTTTGTGTTTATATACTGCAATTCTATATTATCGTAAGTAAATCCAGGCTTAGTAGCTGATTTTACTAAATAGCTAGGTATATAAATTCCTTGTACGTCTAAGTAAAGGACAAATCTATTTTTTAATTTAGGTTCAAAGTAGGCAAAAGGTCTGTATTGAGTATATTCAGAAGCCCCCGTAGTATCTATAGCTACTGTTCTATCTATTTTTTTCTGCCTAAATATGGGCGTAGATTTAGCCATTTCTTTTTATAATAAATATACTAAAAACTTAAAATTAATACAAAACAAGAAAAACTAGTTTCTTCCACCACCGCCAATCAATCCGGCTAATGCACTTATCCCGGCATTAGCAGCTGTTTGTGCTGCTCCTTTTGCTACGTTTAAAGCGGCATCCCCTAATTGTTTTCCTAAATTAGCGCCTCCACCATCTAGTCCGGGCCCTTCTACATCGGGAAGTTTTACTTTACTTCCTCTAACCATGGCGTAATCATATACTATTGTTCCTTCCATCAATACTAAATCATCACTAGACATGTCAAATTCTCCCCATTTAATAGAATCAAAAAATGCTCCTACTAATACAAAAGAATCCATGACATCTCCATGAGGCGACAATGATCTTAAATATAATGTTCTTTTATATTCATGTATAAAACCATCTTCTCCCGGAGTTAAAAGATTAAAAGATGTTCCCGTTGTTCCGGAATTGTGATGATAGTTATTAATGTAATCATGTAACATTTTGGCACCATTATCTTCAATTGGATCATAAAAACGTATTGTTATGGGCTGCCATCTTGATTTTCCTTTAACGTGAAATTCTGTATTTATGTAATCTACTGTGATATGATTATTCTCTAAAGTAGGTCTTTCTGCTGATTTTATGGCATACGTAGGAAAAAATGGACCGAAAGGATCCGCTTGCATATATAACTCAAAACGCATTTGCTGTTTCGGGTTAAAATACTTAAAAGGTTTGTGTGTAAATGCCATGTGTATTTTATAAGCACAGAGGTGCACTGATGCACCTCTGTGGATTATTAATTAATTTTATGCGTCTACTTTTCCGGTAGTAACTGCTTTGTTTTTATCAGGACTCATTACCGCGTAATCATAAGTAATAGTTAAATCTAACATGTTCAAATCATCAGATGATAAATCCATGTTACCCCATTTAGCATCTGCTACAAAAGCGCCAAATAATGAGAATTGATCAGCTACATCTCCGTGTGGAGTTAAAGCTTGGAAAACTAGAGTTCTCTTATACTCGTGGATAAATCCATCTTCTCCCGGAGTTAAAAGACCCGGAGTTCTACCCGCTGCGGATTGGTTTAATCCCGAGTTGTGATGAAATAAACTTATCCAATCGTGTAGTAACTTAGCTCCGTTTACTTCAATAGGATCATATAATGTGACTGATATATCCTGCCATCTTGATTTTCCTTTTACCTTAAATTCTGTATTTATATAATCTACGGTAACTGGATTTTGGTCTATTGATGGTCTATCAGCTGTTTTAACCATGTAAGTAGGGATGGGCACTCCAACGTTAGTTAGAAAGAGCACGTATCTCATCTGCTGCTTAGGGTTAAAATATTCAAATGGTTTATATTCAAATGCCATTTTATTCTATTTTTTTTGTTTATTCTGTATCACCAGGGAAAGAAGCTCCTGTAGGTAGTACAAAGAAATCTAAGATTATGAATTCCGCAGTTCTAGTAGGTTTTAAATAAATAGCACCTCTTAGTTCATTTCTGTCTAATACATCAGGAGTATTATTAGATTCGTCCATTATGACTTTGAAATCATATAAACCTTGATTTCTTCTAACACTCTCTAAGTAAGGCTCTACGATACTTAAAAATCTAAGTCTTGTTTCCTTAGTATTTTGTTCAAACACTAAATACCTAGAAGATGATGCGATGAATTTTTTAGCAGTGATTAATAGCCTTCTTACGTTAATCCTGTCGAGTGCAGATCTTTTCTTCTGTAAAGTTTTCTGTCCCCATACAACTACACCTTCTCTCGGGTAAGTAGCAATAGGATTAATATTGTAAGTGTAAAGTCTATCTCTATCTCCTAAAGTTAATTTTCTCTCTGCCTGTAGGGCTACGTCAATGGCACCTCTATTTAAACCAGCCGGAGCATACCAAGGGAACTGTACGTAGTCATTGAATGCAATAACTCCTGATACTACAGTGGATGGTGGAACCCATACATTTCTTCCTAAGTCAGCGTCAGCTATTTGTACCCATGGATAGTAATAAGCAGCATAAGAAGTATTTCTTGCTAAGGCTGCATTGATAGCTTGTCCAATAGTATCACCATATCTAGTAGGGTCGATTACCATGAAAATATCTCCTCGATTTTCAATCATGGCAATGGCTTTTGTTATAATCTCACCATGTTGTTCACCTACTCCGTCAATAATTCCGGGCATGAGTAACATGTTGATATCATATTCATCTGCATTAGCTAAAATGTCAATGGCATCTAAATAAGCAGTTGAGCCAGAAGCTCCTCCTGCTAAATCATCTAAATTAAATCCTTGGCTATTTTGTCCGCTAATTTTATCGAAGAATGATCTAGGATGTTTTACATATCCATCTGAACCTCCGGAGAAAGTACCAGATACTTCAGCAGGTAAACTACTAGAGAATGCCGCAATTCTTATTCTTCCGCTCTCATTCAGGTAATTATAATTCTCTTTAAATACCTCTACTCTAATATATCTAGATCTATTAGGGAATGAGCCACTTAATTGTAAGAATGGGATGCCGTCTGAATCATATTTTAAGTTGTACGATTGATCTCCGATAACTCTACCGATATAATTGGTATCGTTAGGGTCTAAGGACATGTCATTATACTGTTCTACAATTACTCTTCTGTTACTTCTGTCATCTCCTCTTCTTATGTACAAATCAAAAGTACCTAAATCAGTATTTACGTCTCTAATTTCCCATCTTAAATTTTCTCTAGTTCCTATGTTTAAGTTTCCTCCTGTAGAATCATCATTAGGATTTCCCACTCCATTGTTAGAAGCAATAGAATTTAGTGATGTATTAACATAATCGCCGGGAGATACCACAGTCATTTTAAAGGTTTGTTGACCAGCTGTAAAGTATGAGCCAGTTAAGTTAGCCTTTATTGCGGCGGGAGCAGCTGCGTAATCTCCTCTAGTTACTACATTTGAACTTGCGTACTCATAATCACCGGCTAGTACTCTAACAACGGTTAAGTTTTCCGCATATCTCAAATATTCTTGTGCTACATAGTCCGTTAAGAACTTGTATTGTCTTTCAGATGTACCGGAACCTGAACTAAAGGCTCCTCCGAAAGCTCTAAGGTATTCCTCGTAAGAGGAGATTGTAGAAGGAACGAACGCGGGTCCTTTTAAGGTAGGACCTACAACCGCCGCTCCTATAGCTTGTATTTCTAAAGGTAAAAAACTAAGGTCTTTTTCTCTTGTAAATACGCCAGGACTGACTATTCTTTCTGCCATTTTTTTGTTTTTGTCAATTAAATATTATACGAAGAATTATTAATAAATTCTCATTTGTTATAAATATGTTTTAAAAATCTCAAACAATTAAAAAAATATGAAATTACGTTAATCTTTCTGACATTGCTACCTTTTTAATAGATAATGCTTTTTGAATAGATGATTTTCTCTCTACAAATGCCGGCATGAGTGTAGCTAATACTCTTAATCTTGTAGATGCTTTTACAATTCTTTCTTGTTTTGATATATTGACTGCGGAAAATGTAAAATCTTCGATGTTTGTAACAAATTGATAATCATTTCCCCACACAAAATTATTAACAGGTATAAATTGTTCTATTACTTTATTCAGCTGTTCATTAAAATCTGTCCAGATACTTAAATCATAGTACACATAGTAGTATTCAGGAATTAAAGATATGTAGACTTCTTTTTGTGGTAAATCTGTATTACCCCTGTTGTTAGATCCATACCGGGCGTTATTTTGAGTGTATCCATCTCTGTAATATACCCTGCTAGAAACTCTGTTGTTTACATCTAACTTAGCAAAGGCTTTATATTCTTCCATTCTTGTCCGAGATAATGTAATTACAGGACAAAGAAGTTTATTTTTTTCATCTCGCATAAAACCATTTGATTGAATTTGAGACCAGAGTTCTCCGCTCCCATACATCACAGGAACATCAATCATTCTATCTCTGTCTTGAACCTCCGGTTTTATTGAATTTCGTATATATTGAAGTATGGAATAATCTACATCATATATTGTAATTTCAGGAATCTTAATGTAATCGTCATCTTCTCTAGTCTGCTCTCCTCTATTTACTTGATTTCTATAGAGTTGATTATATACCGTAGGATTTATCGTAGATTTAGCCATTTTAATATTTGTTTAGTTCATCATACGCGTCATTAATTCCGGATCTATAATCAGTGGTAGTTAAGTTTGTTTTTCTACTTAAGTGAGCTTGGGCTATAACTGATATATTATAACCAAATTCAGATTCTTCTCCTAAGACATGGGGTATATAGGTTTCAGGATTTCGCCCAAACCAAGTATTATCAGAGAATACGTTATTCAGCTCATAAAAATCCATATCAAAGAATACGTAGTCACCGGGTTCTATAACCAAATCTCTCTCTAATAAATCGTCTCTTAAAAAATAGAATGTAGCTTCTCTTTCAAAATCCAATCCAAAATCAGTGTCGATAGTTTCTTTGGTACCTCTTTTTATGATACAATTTAGTCTAGTGGCATTATAGAATACTTTACTAGGTGCTTCCCTATATATGTTCTCTCTAGTATCTTCTCTAGATAATTTATAAAGTTCAACCTCTAAGGCCATCACTTTATTCACTCTTTCTCTGTTTATACTCCTAACTAAAGAAGCATCTCTACCACTTCCAAATAGTGCCATTATCCTACGTATATTTTAAGTGGAATTACTGCTAAAAATTTTTCGTGAGCTTCGGATTCTGCCATCTTTCTTTCTAATTGAGATTGACGGCTAAATTGATCTAACTCTATCCTAAGAACATCAATTAATCTTTGTTTCTCCTCATTTACCGAATACATTAAATCTTCAGTATTTAAGACAATATCATCTTCTAGTCCGGGTAAGGTCTTGTACTTTCCTCTAACATAAGCAAGCATTTCTTTAGATAAAATAAGCGTATATTTTTTTATCCATTGTTTACCTATGTCATTGATACTAGAGTAAGGTAAAGTGAAATAAGGAATAGTAGCATGGCTATTTATTTTACCTGTACCTCCTTTATTTGCATTTTTATACTCGGAATCTAAAGTGTATTCAAACCATATTCTATATTCTCTAACCGGTGTAGGGAAAATACGAATTCTATTGTTAATTATCTCGAAGCCGTATGCAGATTTTCTTATTTGGTCATTAAACTCTATGGCCTGCATCCTAAGAATATCATGGTGCATAGGCATTAATAAGAAATTAACTCCAGGGCTAAAATTACCGAATCCGAATTGGTCAAGTAAGTTTTGGCTACCTAATCCTGTTCCTACGAAGGGGTCAAAATATTTTACAATAGCAGGTGGAGCATCGTGAAACATTTTTCTTATTACGAACTTGTCTGTAGAGGGATTACCGGATTCTAAGGAAACTCTAGTGGGGTCTAGTAAGCTATATATTTGTTTCCCCTCTTTTACCAATATAGATCCAGTATAATAGGTAGTTCTGCCTCCTACTCCAATCTCTGTACCGTATTCCGCAGATATTTCTAATACACCTGCTATTGAATTGGTAACTAATTCTTTTTCTAATCTAAGGGAACCGGTATTGAATCCCATTAATCCTAGTATATTGTCTTTAGCAGAGTGGGCATTAACTTGATTGCTATACTCGGAGATAGACTCTTCAAAAGCGGTATAGAAGTTTATATCTTGTAATTCCACGTCGCTAAGAGGATAACCTAGTCTTCTAGCGCACCATACAGCTACTTTAGGGGCGTCCTTTTGAAAATTAGTATCTTTGTCAAATATTCCGAAAGGCGTAGATCCAGATACTGCGCTACCACTTCCAGGCCAAATAGGTATGTGAACTGCCATCTGCTGTTTACAATAAATAGTATTAAAAAAGTCTTTTATTTCACTTTTTAATATACTTGTCTTATAAAGGATACAAGAACATATCTAACTCCGGAAGTTACAGGTCTTGCGCCATGTCTATGTGTTATCTGTCCCGGATGTATTGTTAATTCCCCCTTCTCTCCTTTAACTAATTTCTTTTGCTTTGAGAACCATGTACCACCTCCTTCGTATTCATCATTCAAAGTAAGTACGGTAGAGAATGCGGAATCATCATGGTGTAAAGATAAGTGTCCTTGATTTTCCGGTGTGTATTTTATAATAAAGTTTTCAGAGCTAAATTTCTTCCATTTGTCTCCGGTAAGTACAAAATTAGATTTTACGAGGGGATATATGTAAGTATTTAAAAACATGTCATAAGCATCATGTAATTGAAATTCATTGATTAACATATCATGAGTTGGATAATAATAATGTCTATCTTTTGTCCATTTTCCGCATTCTTCTGCTAATCTTATAACTTCATTGCAAAATTCTTTTTTAAAGGCATGTAAATGTAAGACATCAGGTATGGGTTCATCTACAATTAAATCATATTCTTTATTCTTTAATGCAGGATTGATATACATGGATGACCATTTATCTACATCTTTTGTTAGATAGATGTTAGATGCAAATGAATTATTAGATGTTTTACTTGTTTTAGCATTACTTGTTTGACTTACTATAGATTCTTTTAAACTATATGCATTCATGTCTTTCCATATAAATGTTAAATCTAATCTTTCATTGTTATTTGAATATGTTGATGCTATAAAGTCATCTACTGGTAAGATGTATTTTTCAAAGTTTTGTTCTAATATTCTTTCTATGCCTAATTTTGATAACATGTAGGCATGAGATAACCATGAGTATCCTGGGGATGTATATATGGAATTTTGTATTTCATGATTCCCTGCCGAATTTTCCTTATCGCGATTAAGATACTGAGAATATCCCGGGGGAGGAACGTTTAAAGAATTTGGTATATCTGAATCCTCTCCTAATTTTTGCCTACCGAGATACAAAAGGCCCCAATCATCTAAATCAATTTTTTCCGCAGGGAACTCTCCATCCACTTTAAAATCATCTTCCAAAATTAAAATAGAATCATAATTTTTCTTTTTAGCATCTTTCCATATAGATACATGAGATAAAGCACATCCAATTTCTCCAGGCAATATATCCCGGTTATAATATGAATTACTATGATTATCTATTTTCCAATTATTATATAAAGACCAATCAAAATCTACTTTAGGATTTCTACCATCTACCGCCTTAAACAAATGAAACTGACCCGGTACAATACCTAGCTTATTAAATTCCGCGGTGTATCTATTAATAGCTTCATCAGATACATCAAAAGTAATCACATAGACAGCATCTATTTTTAATTTATTTTCCATGACATTAATATTTATAAATTCTTTAGCAATCTTTACAGGATCAAAAGCATCATATACATTTAAATGAGATGTAGATGAATTAGTAATCATTCTAAAATTATCATTAGACAATACACATGATAACCATGAATCAAAATCAATATAATTAAATATAGTTTCTTTCAATCCTGCTCTTAATCTTGTTATAGGAATCAACCCTAACATTTGCATTTCAACAGCGGATACACAAAATGTTTCATCATAATTAGAAGGATATAACCAATACTTTTTATTACTCGCAAAAGTTATTAAAGCATCTTTACTCATAGACCCATGGTAGTACACATTTTTATACGTGCTTTTAACATAAGAAAAATGCTTCTCATAGAATTTTTCTCCGTATTTTGGTGTTACTATGTATAAAGATGATTGAGGTCTATGATATAGAATCTGTCTCCAATGTATCAATATCTCTCTTAATCCCCTTTCTGCATGCGATATATAAATGTAAGAATCTTCAATTTTTAATTTATCTGATTTTTCTATATGTTTTACTGCATTGTATAACATGATAGAAGGTACTCCAAAAAAACGTTTATCAAATTCTTCCTTATGATACTTAGATACACAAATAACACTTTTGAACTTAGGGTGGCTAAATACTCTATCTTGTAAACTTGGAACATTCTCTCCCTTATAGTAATTATAGAAGAAAGGATTTGTGTTATGTATCCAAAAATAAGATTTATCGTAACTATCCTCTGATATTAAATCTATGTAGTGAGTGTAATTTAAAGCAATTAGAATATCCGACTGTACATTGTAGTCCTTTGTGTAAATAACGCCATTTAAAACGTTCTCCTGCACTATCTCTCCCGTAATGAATACAGCGTGGCCTAATGATGCAAAAGCCTCTGCAAGGTTGCGTAGAGCCCATTCAGTGCCAGCGAAGTTTTCTCCGCTGGCACGAAATTCCGGGTAGTATCCAATATAAAACTTAATTGTCATAAACTACAGTGAGTTAGGATATAAATACTTGAATATATCATCTAATGCTTCGTGTCTGTGATTAGTGGATAGTCTTACGCAATTGACATATTTACTTTGATTAACCACAGGTACTAACTTAATGGCAGATTGTTCTTTATGCTTTAAATCTATTTGATTCTCATCTCCTGTAAATATCATAATTGTGTTTTTACCTAGTCGGCTTATGCACATAGAAAGCTGCTCTCTTGTCAAATTCTGAAACTCATCTATAATACAAATAGCATCGTCAAAAGTTCTACCTCTAAAGTGAGCTAAAGATACGAGTTCAACTGATTTGTCGCTGTATAGTCTTTCTACTGCCGATTGCTTTGCGTATGCTTTAGATATGTTGTCTTTTATAGGGACTATCCAAGGCTCTAATTTCTCTTCAAATGTTCCGGGTAAAAATCCCATTTCTTCGGTAGCAACCATCGGTCGAGTAATGACTATCTTATTTATTTCTCTTCTAAAAAACTTATCAAGAGCTATCTGAGTTGCAAGTAGTGTTTTACCACTTCCGGGCTTCCCTAAGACAAAATTAACAGGGTGCATTAATATCTTGTCTTTAGCTTCTTTTTGGTCGTTCGATAATTGAATATCAAATTTTACCGGATTCTTCGGCAACCTCTTTTCTGTGTTTTCCGCCATGTAGTTTTTATAATAAATACGTTTTACAATTTAGTATTTGCTGATGTAGGTCCCACCTTTTTTTACAGCAGGAGATCTTTTTAATTTTATATAAGGATCATCAATGGTTTTATGAAGGTACAAATACTTAATGTTAGATAAAAAATTTTCAAGAGATGTCTTTTCATTTGATAATAGAGTTAATTTTTGATTTATATAAGCCTCTTTGTCTGGATTTTCTAACAATGCTTTTTCTAAATCATTAATTTTGTCATCAATCTTTTTTAAATCTTTAATTTTTCTGCTTACGTTTGTCATGCTTTTTATTTTTTAAAACAAAGTAGATACGGATTAAGTTTAGACTAAATAAAAAAGGCGAGGCTTTTTCGAAGCCTCGCCAGTATATCAATAAATTATGAACACTTTTTTATTATAAAGAATCTAATCCGTGAACATAAATCTTTCCGTAATATTCAGGACGAACCATTTTCTTAGCATACCTCGTCATGATACCTTTTCTTGGAGTGAAGTTTTCCGGATCATATACTAGAGGAGTCATAATTAACGGAATGTATGGTGCGTAAACAGCTCCTGTTTCTAGGAATTGAGCGCCTCTATAGCCCATTAACAATAAGTTCTCGGTCATATATGGATTCTTGTATACGGTAAATCTGCTATTTAACAAACCTACTTTCTGTACACCCATTGCAAATTTAGCTTGATCACCATTAGTGTCAGCTGCATATCCTGGGATTGATTCTAGGATAGTAGCAATCGTTGGAGATGTAACAATAAAGTTAGCACCACCTCTCATGGTTAATCGGTGAATTTCGTTGGATACCTTCTGCATTTTAGTTCCGATTGTTTGGAACCAAGTGCCTTGATTGTAGAATTGACCAGTTGTCGCTGCATTTGTAAATGTGGCTGTACCGGGATCATATTGGAATCCAATCCTCGCTGACCATCTATCTACTACTTGAGCTTCTGAAACTAACATGTCTAAAATCTCCAAATCAATTTCCTGAGAAATATATTCAGAAAGCATAGAAGTTAATTCAGCTTCTGCATCAATAGAGTGGTATGCGTTAAGATCCTGCGCGAATTCTGGTGTCCATTTAGCTTTTAGCTTACGTGTTTTAGACGTAATGGCCTCAGAGCGCATTTCCAAATTGATTTCCGGAATTGGTAAATCTTCTTTATTGCCTCCTGCTTGAGTTTTGCCCTCTTCGAAGTCACCTCTAGTAAGATCGGTAGGTTGTTTGTGGTAATTTACCTTTACATTAGATATTGTAGTAGAACCCGAAACAATGAATACAATTCTATTATTAGTTAAGTCATAAGACGTAAACTGTTGGAATGTATCATTAATGTTAGTTCCCGTTACTGTAAATGCTCTAACTCCTAGTGGATCAAATCCTGAAACAGAGTCAGTAGATACAAATACTTTACGTAACTTCGTGTTGCTCTTGTAAGATGCAGAGAAGTTAGTATCATAGTTAATATCAGAAGTCATGTTAACAGATCCTGTAAAGAATTTAGTGGTATTAATTCTACTTATACTACCTGTGAAAGACAAAGTAGAACTTGAGTAGTCATTGATAGAGTAACTAAATCTTCCGGCACCGTAAAGACCTTGAGTACCAGCTGTACCGCCTTTGTCTGAATCGGTAATACCGAATACAGAGTCTTTCTGAGAATTTTTACCTTGGTTGGCAAAGAATCCCGGCTGTGACGTGCCATATTTAAAGTCTAAGAAGAATACTAGACCCGAAGGTAAGTTCATTGGCTGGATACTAACAAAATCTTTAGCCGCAATAGAAGAGAAAATTCTTCGTACTAAAGGTAATGCTACACCTGCCCATTCTTCTGAATTAGAAGCAGTACCAGTTCTGTTAGCTTCTGTTACGATTTGACGAGCTTGATTTTCCAAAAGGACCGCTAAATGCGGTTTCTCTCTTTTATCATCCAAGCCCTCAAGTAAACCAGTGGGTTCCCACTTGGTTATGTATTTCATTGACTCCGCTTTTTGTGTCCTGTTATAGTCATACGGAAGCATGTGGTCTAAATTTGCCATATTTTTACTTAATTATACCTGCAAGCTCTTGTAATCTTGCACGTAGATTGTTAGATTCGTTTACAATATTTGATTTAGTAGCAGCAGAAGGAGCTGTACTATTGGTTGGTTTTGAAGCAAAAGATTCAGTAAGACTCTTAGATTTTTTACCTTTATTTGTATCTACACCTTCATGCACTTTAGCATAAGTAGAATATAATAATTTAGCCTCTCTGATTGTTACTACACGCTCAAAGTTTTCTAAAATATCTTTCTTCTGATTTTCTGATAAAGCGTAGTTACGGAAAAGTTTAGAAGTGTAAAGTAATTTAGAATTTAACAGATTAACTTCTTGAAGCATTCCTTTGAGTTGATTTACAACTTCATAAGCCTCTTTTAATTCGTTTTGCATCTGTTTCATATCTTTCTTCTCATCATCTTCTTCCTCATCTTCTTCTTTGTCTCCAATAGCTGCCTCGAACATAGATTCTAGAGCACCCATGACATCTTTACGGCTAAAATACTTAGGACCCTGTGGATCTTCTGTATCACTGTCGTAATTATCCACTTTGTTGTCTCCTGTTCCAATGTTAGATGATTTTAACTCTTCCTCTAGTTCGGCTAGAATTTCTTCTAAACTAGCTGATTCATTTTGATCATCTTTTTCTTCTCCATCATCTTCTTTACCATAAGCCTCTTCTACTTCTTCTTCGTCTTCTTCGCCCTCTTCTTTGGCTTCCATGTTAGGCTTTTTCTTTTTTTGCAGCCAAGGTGGTTGTTCTCCATTTCCTTCGTCCATTTTATTATCCTTTTCTTCTTCTTCTTCTTTACTTTCAAGAAGCGGGGATACTTTGTAGAAGATTGACTCTTCGAGAGTTGCTTTTGCGTTTTGCATTGCCGTATCTTTTATGGCTTTTGCATCTGCAATTGCGGATTTTAATAAATCGTTCATGTTACTATTTTGATTGTAAGACTATTGTAAATCTTAAATATATTTTCTAATTGTTTAATCTTATATTATACAAGATATTATTATCAATAAATATTATACATTTTTCCTAAAATGCTATTTTTTATGTAAAACATCTATTTTTATTTAATTTTAAATGTATTTAACGTGTTTGGGGGAAATATTTGTATAATAACTCTCTGTCTTTATAGCCTAAAACTTGCGCGCCACTTTCGTGATTTTCCTTCACTTCTTTTAATTTTCTTATATATGTTATCAGCTCTCGTTTAGTGGTATTAGGTGATGCGATAAGAAGACTTAATCTTACGACTAATGATGTTTCTATTTCTGCTCTTCTACCTTTTCCGTATATTCTAGTTTTATCAAAGGATGAAATAGCTACTATAGATTTAAGCCATTTGTCTCCCGTACTATTAAAAGAAGGTCGCTTATAATTAAATGAATCTCCTGTAAATTCTATACTGTCTATTCGAGATACATATAAAAATCTCCATCCAGGTCTATTTTCAGGATTTAGGGTATCGCCTTTTTTTAACCAGGCTCTTAATGCGAGAGAATTTTTCGATATGCCTATTTTTGATGTCCCTAAAGCAACTGGTTCTATAATTCTAACCCCGGTCGCTAATTCTCCTGCATAATTTTTCGCGCCGCTATACTTTACTTTTATAACTAATTTATTATTTATCGCTATTTTTAAGTCCTTAGCTAAATTTCCGGTGGGTGTAAATAATATTTTAGAAACGGATTTAGCTTCTTTTTGAAATTTTATTATCTCAGAAATTTTTAATTCTTCGTCCTCCTCCTCCTCTAGTTTTATAACATCTTGAAATCCTGTAAATTCGGAAACCCCTTCCGGAGCTGTTATTAATTTTTTTTCACCTGTTGTGTCTGCCTCAATTACTTTTGCTTCCTCAAATTTAGCTGTTTTATTGTAGATTATGAATTTACTTTTATCTCCTTTATCTACTTTAGTCATAAAACCTTTTCCGGATTCAGAGCTTTTAACATACTCATCTCTTGTACTTGAAGCTAATTTAGTAAAATTGTCTTCATTATACACTTGATTTATATCGTAAGAAAACAATAGTAAATACTTCCTTACTTTTATTTTATTTTTCGCACCTGCTTTATCTAATCTAGCTAAAAAAGTATCTCTGCTAATACCGCTAGGAGTTGCTTTCTCTAAGAAGAACTTTCTAGTTTGTGGTACCGCTACTATTATTATTTTATTGCTTTTTATTAAATCTTCTGCGTTTTTGTATAAGTTGTCTAAGCTTTTTTCTACCCTAACATTTTTTTTATATGCTCCTTTTTTAGTATTTTTTAAAGCTGACTCAAATTCTCTTTTAGCTATTTCGGCTTCTTTCGTAGATAACTTCGAATGCCGGTCATTCATAGCCGCATTAACTTTCTTTGTCTTGTCATCACCCATAAACTTGCCTAGTAATTCGTCGGTAAAAACAAAATCAGGAGCAATGAAAATTATAGATGCCATTACAATATTTTTGACATGTTCAGGATTTCGTCAGCTAGTGTATCAACATTTACAAGATAACTTTTAGATTCTTTCATTACTACAGGCGACATGAATGCTCCCTGTGTAGATGGATTAGATACAAAGTCAAAAGCTACCATTTCGTAATCTTCTCCAACTTCATAGTAAGGTGCACCATTTCTAAGTCCGGCTTCTCTTAAAGTTCCAACTCCTCGAGAACTTATTCCTGCCGTGTGTCCCTTATCGAAATATTGTCTTAGTAAATTACCCTTTGGTGTCCAGTCTAAAATTTCAGCAATACCGTATATGTCATCTCCATCCCACCAAATTTCCCTAATTATATGAGATGCCTCAGATAGCCAGGTGTCAGCTCTTTCCGGATGATCTAATTCTCCGTAAGCTATACCCTCTTTTATTTTATCCTGATATTTTTTAACTTGCTCATCCATCAATTTTCGAGGGTACATCCTTTTATTGTGGTTTATGGAATCAGCTCTTTGTAATATTCCTTTAACTAGTAGTCCGCCGTTTTTACCTTTGGATTCCTTTAATACACAGCTAACAGGATTAAAAGTAGATATGGAGTCTATTAGGAGTACTCTATTTTGTGCCATTATTTATATTTTTTAAGAATTCGTCTATAAAATTTATTACGGATTCTTGTTTTAAAAATGGAGTGGTTTTTTGTTTTTCTTTATCCCGCTCTATTTTATTGAAAGTTGTTTTCTTTATGAATTTGTAAGGTTTCTCCTTTGTCTCCGGTTTTCTCCTTTTAAACACTAAGGGAGTTCTCGGCGGGCCTTCCCCTCCATCCAAATTTCCGGTAACATTCATTTCATTACTCATATCTTCCTCGTCATCAATTGGTAAATATTTAGATGAAGACTCGTTAGTAGGGCTACCCACTTTATAGTTCTTGTTTAAAGACTCAAATAGGTATTTCATGAATGTTTCTTTATTATTTTTTATATTTTTCACTTTGCTATAACATTTACAAACTCATAATATTTCATGATAACATGTATATGATCTTCTGTAATATACTTTGCATTATTGACTTGATCTAAGACATCAATCATTTCATTTAATTTATTTGATGATGCTGTATTTTCAATCTTAGGAATAATGCTACTAATGGATTCTTTTAATCTATTTGTTTCAGATGCAATAAATGTTTTAAATTCATCTGATGATGTCTCCATGTTTATATAATTGCCTAATAATGTTTTTTGCTCACTTAATAGACCATTGTATTTATCATTATACTTTTCAATCATTATCTCAAATGCTGACAATCTTATATCTTCTGATTCTGTTAAGTATTCGGATGACATGGTATTAGATGGTTCTACATTGCATATACATTCTATTAGATTTTGTTTATTTGAGACCATCACTGGGGGATTGTCTGATTGGTTGTATTCGAATAATGTGTAGATGCTAGCATAGTTCTGATAGTTTTCTACTTTTATGTCGAAGAAAGAATCCCCGCCGAAATATGATGTAATGTCTTTGTATAATCTATATTTCTCTTTATTTAATTTTTCGAGGTCTAAAGAGTTTCTAGCTTCTTTTATAGATTCAATTAATTCATTCGCAAGGTTAGGACTGTTTACTTTCTCTTTAGTTAACATTTGGTAGAAAGTCAACTCTTGTCTAATCTCTGAATTGTTTGAAAAGTGTTTTTTTATAATTGAGGATATTTCATTTATCCCTTCTCCTTGTAATACATTGCTAGTCATTTTTTTCACTAACATTTCAAAAATCAATCCCGTATTCCGGTGCTTTTTGTGTTTTATTTTCTTCATTTTTTATAGTTATGAATTTCTTATTAAAAGAAATTATTTTAAATAAATATTGTAATGTTTATCTAAATCACTCTAAATCTAACAAGTTATTTTCACTTAGCAAATCTGTACCTGCTGCTTTTTCGTTTTCTTTAAATGATTTTTCGATAATTAGATTCTTGTTTCCTATAGAACTATCAAATTGTCTCTTAAGAGAATTTACTAGCTTTGATTCTAAATTGACGGGATTCTCTCTTTTTCTTGCCTTTAAAGGGTCTTTTTCTCCTTCTAAATTCGATTTCATATCCCTATCTCCCATGGAATCTCTACCATTAACTGTATCGTCTTTTGTACCAAACGTACCAATTCTCTTAGGTCTTCCTCGATTATCCTCCTTGTCTGCAAATTCTAATTCTTCTCCATCGTCAAATGATAGTGCATCGACTTGATTTCCTTTAGATGCTAATTTTAATGACATCATATCATGTGGAGTACCAAAACTTTGACCTGATAATTTTGGATCATTACCTTCTGTTTCTATCTGAGAATGTCTAAAAGTAGTCATCAAGTCCTCAATAATCAATTCTTCCTCTGTTAATCTTTCTGATTCTGATAATTTAAATAAATTTTCATGTATGTACTTTCTAGAGAATAATTTAGAATCTTGCATTACTAGAGCTAAATTCATTTTCTCTGTTAATATTTCTACTTTCTGTCTTTCGTAAACTAAAGATGGATTATTTAAAGAAAGAGAAAAATCAATTAATTCCTCGTTTTTGTATCCTTGAGTATATAAGTGAATGATAGCAATCTTATTTAACTCTGATACAATTATTTTTTGTATTCTTTCTATAGTTCTAGCGAATCTAACGTCCTCGGCAGCAATCATAGACTTACCTTCTGTATCTTTATCGTATCCCAAGAAAGGCTTAGGAATTTTTAAGGCGGCCATCATTCTATTTCTAACGTATTCAATATCATCCATAAAACCTTGATTGCCTAGACCTGGCAGTGTTGTTATTTCACTACTCGCATCTTTGCCCCTTACCGGTAGATAGTAGTCCTCTAACATGTTCTGGAGATTAAACTTGAGGTTATAATCTCCTGTTTTTTCATCAACATAAGGGGTTTTCTTCATTGTTGATATAATAGTTGACATGTAATTATCTACTTCATTAGGCGGAATACTTCCCACATTTATCTTGAAAATTCTTCTCTCTGGGGCTCTCATTATTCTATGAATTAACATAGCGTCCTCCATCAAAGTTAGCATTTTAAAAATCTTTCTTGCAGGTTCTATTTGACTTCTTCCGTAAGGTAAAAAATTACTATCCGATAATAATCTAAAATGCGCTACTTCATGATAATCTAATTCTTTATTTTTTCTTTCATCATTTCTATACACAATCGGACTCATTTGAGTAGTGCGTAATCCCTCGTATATAAATTTAACTTCATAAGGATTTTCCGGGTTTGTTCCTTCCATCCTTCTAACTTCATAGGCTGATAAGGGAATGACATTTTTTATACCAAGACCCTCTTCTATATCTAAATACAAATAGAAATCTCCGTACTTACATAAGGATCTTGTCCAACTCCATAAATTATAATCTATATTTAATATGTCGTAAAATAAATTATAGAGTATTTTTTTGATATTTTCATTTGGAGTACTGATATTTAACAAATCACCCTCTACTGACATTACCGTACTTTCGTCTGCGTAAATATCTAATGCAGAGGCTATGATTGGATCTGTGTCCATGGCTTCGTAATCAGTAAATATCTGTAATTTTGAAGAGTGAAAATTTATGGTATTATTGTTAGGAGAATACCCGTATTGCCTAGATGTATGTAAGCCAGAAAATCTGTCCGCATAACCGACTTTATCTTTAGTACCTGCGCCTTGTAGCCTAGAGGTATCAATAACTTTAATCCTATCTTTTCCTATTCTCCTAACAATCACTTGCGTAGAGAATAATCTCTTTAGTTTTGCTTGTATTGAATTATCCATGTTTTTATTTTATAAGCCAAGTTAGACTCTCTGATTCATTGTTTCTAGTTTTCATAGACCAAGAATCATGCATTTTATTAGCGTTACTTGGAGTGTATATAGTTTTTGTTGTGTTATTTAGTAAAGATCTAGAAAAACTTAAACCTAAAGTTTTCATTTTTAAAGAAGTGTCCCTAACCCAAAGTCCGATAGCAAAAGACATAACTAAGTCATCGTTGTATCCATCTCTAGCTTCTGCTTTATGATCTTTCCAAACAAAAGTAAATAATTCCTGTATTAATCTCTTGCTATATACTATTGGAGATTTCTCTCTATAATATGTCTCTAGTTTAGAAATCATTACAGGTCTTGTTTTAGTAGATGTAGTAAATCCCGGAACCATGTTATCCTTAAGTAAATAGTCTTGATTTATGTTAACATGTACGTCTGGGTCTATAAAAGGGTCATTCCTGAAAGTATAGTATAGATTCTGATATCCCAAGTCTATAATGGTTTGTAACACTGCCCATCCAACATACGCATTTTCAATAGCAAGTAAAGCTCCATTATATTCGGAGGCTATACTCATTAATAAATGTCCAAATTCGGTGGTGCCAATCATACTCTTAAATTCTGCAACTTGTTCTAACGTCTCTATATTTAAAACATGAAAAGCAGAAAAGTCAGAAGAATCTCCCCTAGATACATCGGCACATACAACGTAAGTACAATCACTTTCAGGATACTTCCATACCCATAAATCCCCAGTCTCACCTCTTTTTTCTATTGGGTCTTTTACGCAATTATTCTCATACCATACTAAAATACTACCATCTACCACGGTATGTCCGGATGTTAAGAAGTCACCATCACATTCTTGAGCCGCTGCTTTTTCTCCTAATAATATATCTTGCTCCTTTCGCCACTTCCAATCTCTCTCAGGATGAACAGTCCATGGTAGAAATACGGAAGTAAAATCTCCTCCATTTAAAGATTCCTGCCAAATTCTATGAAACAAATTACCTACTCCATTAGGTGTTGATAGTAATATACAACTACCACCCGTAGCTAATGTAGATTGTGCAGCTGTCCAAATTTCTTCTGAATTAGAAATGTGAGCTGCTTCATCTATAACTAGTAAAGACAATGCCTCGGATCTTGCAGAATCAGGACTTGATGATACGGCTTTAACACTAGACCCATTATTTTTAAATCTAAGCATCATTTTATTGTCCTCCAATGTCTCTTGTTTTAGCCATGAAGGTAAAAAATCATGCATTAATCTAATTTTATGAACTAAGTTTTTTGCTACATCTTGCTTGGTCGCAATGATAAGAACTTTATATCCATTGTTAAATATCATATTATGCAAAATGAATGCAGCTGATAATGTAGATATTCCTAACTGCCTTCCTTTGTTTATGATAATGTATCTTTCCCTATGCATCTTTTCCAATGTGGTCTCTTGGAATGGATAGAGACCAAATAATATACGTCCTTTTGTAGGGTGCTCTATTTTGCAGTATTTTTTAGTGAAATAAGTTGAATCTTTTGCGCACTTTTTATACTCCTGAGCTATTGCTAGTTTTACTTTATTTGTTGACATCTATATTTAAATCTTCTTCATTTATATTATATGTTCCCATAATATCATCTTTCAAATTATTAAAATCAGACCTAATCTTTTCTAAAAATGATTCTTTATTTTCAATTGACCATTTCTCAATAGATCCATCTGCATGAGAATATCCCATGTTATCAAATGATTTTAACAAGATTTCTACTTCTTTACATGCTTCTTTTAAAAATGATACTGCATTCTCTTTCTTTTTATCATGAACATAAGTATCGAATTTTCCATTTAGCTTCAAGTCCGCTTCATAT